>WBZP01000443.1_pt1 | contig 56692 bp, 70 predicted proteins | sample 5204301 | NCBI WGS metagenome assembly WBZP01 (sample SAMN12412401, study PRJNA552823) | activated sludge metagenome | isolation source: activated sludge from nitrification reactor of wastewater treatment plant... | place: USA: Pennsylvania | collected 2017
TCTGATCCCACAGATCGAAGTGGTCCGGCGGGGTCTTGATCTGGCGGCGGGCGGGTTTGATTTCAGTGCTCATTGGGGTTTCTCCGTGTGGTGGTGGTGGTGGTGGTGGTGGTGGTGGTGGTCAGATTGGCACCAGTCAGATTGGCACCAGTCAGATCAGCATCGCGCAGATCAGCACCAGTCAGATCGGCCCGGCGCAGATCAGCACCAGTCAGATCAGCACCAGTCAGATCGGCCCGGCACAGGTCGGCACCAGTCAGCTTGACATCTGTCAGATCGGCCCGGCGCAGATTGGCGTCGGTCAGGTCAGCACCAGTCAGATCGGCACCAGTCAGATCAGCACCAGTCAGATCGGCCCGGCACAGGTCGGCAAGGGTCAGATCGGCATCGCGCAGATTGGCACCAGCCAGGTCGGCATAGCGCAGATCGGCACCAGTTAGCTTGACATCTGTCAGATCGGCCCGGCGCAGATTGGCACCAGTCAGGTCGGCATAGCGCAGATTGGCATCGCGTAGATCGGCACCAGTCAGATCAGCACCAGTCAGATCGGCATAGCGCAGATTGGCACCAGTCAGATCGGCAGCGGTCAAACTGTCACCATCAACTTCAAGCAGGGTGGCGCCAGTGTGGCGATTCAGAATTTTAATGCTCATTGCGTATTCTCCTTGTGCTTGGTTTCGTGGTGATAATCCATGCCTGATCAGCGCATTCAGTGGCGAGTTCAGGGTAAGTCTCGGCTATAAGTCGAAGCACGGCAAGGCGTAGGTCAAGCTGTCGCGCTTCGACATCAATCCCTTTGCGCTCTATCTTCGAAAGCAGGTTGTCGAAGCTGTTCGTGTAGCCGGTCACAAGGTGTGCCTGCTTGTCGCTCCCGCGATTGAGTGCAGTGTGGCGCAGGAAATTGACCATTTCGCGATCTCGTGCAGGATAGTCAAGGCACCTCCGGTTATCCAGCGGGTTGCGCAGGTGATCTTTGCCGGCCGCCTCGATCCTGGCCAGCACGGTAAGGCGGCGCAGGGTGGGCATATCCAGCTTCACCAGGGTCAGGTGGTAGGTGAGCGGCTCGTGGTCACGGTCGGCAGGATGCCAATACGGCACGATGACACCGGCCGCGGCCTGTTCAGCAGCAGATCGTTGGCGCAGGGGTTTAGTGACCATCGTAGCATACCGACTTGAGGTAATTCAGGCTGTCAAAGCTCCGGATGTAGTCTGCCGGGTTTTGATGGTTCGGAATCCACAAGCGCGGCTGGGGCTTGGCCGGGGTGTAGCAGTAGGGGGTGATTTTCATTTCGATTCAGGCTCCCGTCACGGCGCCCCAGGCCAGCAGTTCGCAGGCGGTGTGGGACGGGTTGGCGGCGATGACTCGGCCGTTCTTGCAGGCTTCCCACATGCAGCGGGAACCGTCGGCGGACTCGACGTAGCGCAGGGTGACACCGTGCTCGGCGTAGAGGGGATTTGCGGAGTGTGCCTGAACCGGGTTGCCGTTCGGCAGGTGACCCATGTAGGTGGCGGATTGTGTGTTCATGGTGTGCTTCCTTTCGCGGTGGTAGGTAAGTGAGAGATTCCAGTATTGCAGATCAGGCGCTTGATGTCAAGCGGTGATGATACCGGCCGCCCTCAAGGCTTCATCCAGGGCGTTCCAGACCGGATAGAGCCCGGCGTAGCGACCTTCCAGAAGTTTGCGGATTCCGGCCTGTTGCTCGCCTGTCAGGTGCTCATCCATTAGCTTGGCAAGGTCATGATGGTTGCCCAAGGCACACCAGAGCAGCAACGCTTCGGCCACCGTGTTGCAAGTGACTGAGAGGGTGATCGGGCTGAAGTCGGCAGGCTCGACATCCGGCAGCAGGGCTTGCTCGACGCCCAAAGCCTGCGCTGGGGTGAGGGATAGCCAGTTGGATTCGTTGGTGGCGCCGCGCAGCTTGATGCGAACATCGGGACCCAGGTTGCGGGTTTGCGACTTGATGTAATCCAGGTCGGCGGGTTGGATGGTGGTGACTTTGACGTGCATGGTGTTTCTCCTGTAGGTGAGTGAGTGAGGCTGAATCCTAATCTCTGATGGCACCGGTCAGATCGGCACCACTCAGCTTGACATCTGTCAGATCGGCATAGCGCAGATTGGCATCGGTCAGGTTGGCCCACCGCAGGTCAGCACCGGTCAGGTTGGCCCACCGCAGGTCAGCACCGGTCAGGTCAGCACCGGTCAGGTCAGCACCGGTCAGGTTGGCATCGGTCAGGTTGACCCAGCGCAGGTCAGCACCGGTCAGGTTGGCACCGGCCAGGTTGGCACCGGCCAGGTTGGCACCGATCAGGTTGGCATCGGTCAGATCAGCACCGGTCAGGTCAGCACGGGCCAGCTTGGCATGGGTTAGGTTGGCATGGGTCAGGTTGGCACCGGTCAAGTTGGCATGGGTTAGGTTGGCATGGGTCAGGTTGGCATGGGTTAGGTTGGCATCGGTCAGATCAGCACCGGTCAGGTCAGCACGGGCCAGCTTGGCATGGGTTAGGTTGGCATGGGTCAGGTTGGCACCGGCCAAGTTGGCACCGCTCAGCGTTTCACCATCAACTTCGAGCAAGGTGGCGCCGGTATGGCGATTCAGGATTTTCGTAGTCATTTTGCAAGACCTTTCGTGAGTAGGTAAGGGTGCATCCCGAAGCCCGGCGCACCGGGCTTGAGGCTGAATCCTAATCTCTGATGGCACCGGTCAAGTCAGCGCCGGCCAAGTCGGCACCGGTCAGGTCAGCGCCGGTCAGGTCGGCACCGGTCAGGTCAGCGCCGGCCAAGTTGACCCAGCGCAGGTTGGCACCGGCCAGGTTGGCACCGGCCAGGTTGGCACCGGCCAGGTTGGCACCGGCCAGGTTGGCACCGGCCAGGTTGGCACCGGCCAACCTGGCCCAACGCAGGTTGATATCGGTCAGGTTGGCCCAACGCAGGTCAGTGCCGGCCAGGTCAGCGCCGGTCAAGATGGCATCGGCCAACTTGGCCCAACGCAGGTCAGCGCCGGCCAGGTCAGCGCCGGTCAGGTCAGCGCCGGCCAGGTTGGCCCGGCGCAGGTTGGCACCGGCCAGGTTGGCCCGGCGCAGGTTGGCACCGGCCAGGTTGGCACCGGCCAGGTTGGCACCGGCCAACTTGGCCCAACGCAGGTCAGCGCCGGCCAGGTCAGCGCCGGTCAGGTCAGCGCCGGTCAAGTTGGCCCAACGCAGGTATGCATCGGCCAAGTTGGCACCGACTAGCGTTTCACCATCAACTTCGAGCAAGGTGGCGCCGGTATGGCGATTAAGGATTTTCGTAGTCATTTTGCAAGACCTTTCGTGAGTAGGTAAGGGTGCATCCCGAAGCCCGGCGTACCGGGCTTGAGGCTGAACCCTAAGAGTGGATCAGGCAATAGATGCAGCGCTGCGTCCAGTCGATGATAGCTTCGGTGCGGGTCCGAACGATCCTACCGCATTGCCCGGTTAGCGGGTGTTGCCAGCGGTAAGCGAAGGGGCCAAGCTCTTGGATGGTCGGGTTCATTTCATTTCCTCCGGAATCTCAACCTCATCCCCTAATTTACTAGCGACGAAGCAGCGCATTGCTGCGATCAGCGGAGTTTGACCGAATTCTTCAACACGTTCATCGCTGAGGTAAATATGGGCCTGCCAGTAATCCCCACCATCGCAGGAAAGAATATCTATAATCGCTTTCTCGATGATCGGGCCGCCTTGGGTCCAGTCGGTTGATGGTTCGTATGCTGCGTGTTCGGCAAACGACTCTTTGGTGAAGGCGAGGCCCGCACATTTCGCCACAGCCCAATCAAGGGGGGCACCAAGCAAGTCTGATGTTTTCATTTGATACTCCTAGGAAAAGCGCGGGACACCATGGTTTTGACTTGTTCGGTCGTGAAACCTTGGCGCCGCAGGTATGCGGTGTAGTTCTGCGGGGAGGATGCGGCCCGCAGGGTGGCGGCGAATTGCTGGCGGATGGTAGGGCAGGTGGTCATACCAGCAGCCCCAGGGCAACGGCGCCCATCCGATTGATGGCGTCGAAGTCTGTCTCGTCGCCCGAGTGACCCCGGCGGATTGCCTTGGTCGGGTTGTTCCAGCCCAGGCAGGAGAGTTGTTCGAAGAGGACGGTGGCGATGGCGTCGCGGCCGGCGGCTTGGATGGCTTGAGCCCGGCGACCCGGCGTCTTGGGCAAGGAGCGGACCGGCAGGTACTTGGTCGGGTTGCGCTTGATGGTTTCGCAAGCGTTCAAGATGTGGGCCGGGGTGATGGCAGGGTAGGTGTTTCGGGTCATGGTGCTATCCTTTCAGGATGTGGTGAGTTAATGGGTGTTGCCAGGTTCCAGTATGAAGCCTGGCAAGCGGCTTGTCAAGTGGTTGATGCAAGATACCGGCCAGTGCAGCTTGCCATGGCCAGGGCGAAGGCACGTTCGGGGCAGCATCCGGCACGGAGGTTTCGTGCGGTCTCGTGGCGCACGGCCCAGAGCAGGCCGTGGGTCTGAATGTTGGAGCGGATACGCAAGCGGGTCAGGGATTGCATGTACTTTCCTTTCGCGAGTTCAGCGTTCAATCAGAAGTGAGGCTCAGCCAATAGATCGGATCAAAGGCACCGCCATACTCGGCGGCTTTGGGTCCAATCAGGAACTCGCAGACACCCTGACCTATGAGGAACAGCTTGCCGGCAATGCAGTCCTGACGACAACCCAGGGAGAGGTCATAGATGCATGGCTCAAGTGTGTAAGGGCCGTTGATCGCCGTTGCCAGGCGAACAACCAGGGTTTTCTCCCCGGTCAAAGGATGGACTCGGACGTACCATTCCTTCACTTGGGTGGCTGGCAAATGGTCGCCAATGGCGTGTAGTGCGGTGAGCGGGTCCAAGTGTTCGGTGGCGGATTCGACGTGACCGACGGCCAGACCGATGTTGAGCAGGAGGGTGTTTTTCATGGTGCTATCCTTTCAGGAACGGGAGGGAGGGAGGGAAAGGCGGTGAAGCGGTGCGACAGTTCCAAGGTTAAGGGCTGGCGGAAAACTTGTCAAGCGATTGATGGGGGTTTGTTGTCGCCAAACCTTTTGTTGCGCATTATGCAAGCGAAAGGTCTTGGATGTGCGCTCCGCGTGAAGGTATTGAATAGTCCGTGCGGGCGCGAACACGCTCACGGGGATCGGCGCGGACGGGGCTGGACTCAGCACCGGGCAATCCGACAAAGTGGAGAAGTACCCTACCGTTCTCCCCGACAATGAGATCGACCCCTACCTTACGCCAGGCGGCTTTGCGCTGGGCACGGGAAGCGCAGCCGGCAACTACCTTGGAAGAAAATCGCCTAAAAGCGCGAGAAGCGTTTTCCAGGGTCCTTTGGCTCGCACCGTCAGGGAAGCGTTGGAAGATGTCCAAGGGGGATGGGATTGGCTTGTCTTCGACAAGTTCGCAAGGCGGGGCGCTGGCGAGCCTGGAGGCTTGATCGCTGATCCAGGTTGAAACCTTCCTGAAGGTTTCGAATTCGGCAAAGGTCGGGGCTTGCATGATTGGGTGACTCCTGTAGTCAAGGGAGTTGCGAGCATAACAGATGCGTCGGGTTTGTGTCAATACATTCTGCATCTGAGTCGGGCTTTGGCGCACCTGTATTGGGGTGCTACAGGTCTTGAGGCAGGGGTTTTTGAAGCTAAGTGGTTGTTTTCATTGAAGAAAGTTGATGACATTTGAGTTCTCCGCCACTGCGCCAGGGGGTAGCGCGCTCTCGCGCTTTTACCCTCGTTCGCGCTCTCATTTTTGGGTGCGAACTTTTATATTTTAATATATATATATATATTAAAATATAAGTATTGACATAATTTATTCATATAGTGGGCGCGCGAAAAAATACAAATGAGAATCATTCTCATTTGGAGCGTTGAAGCGCGTGCGCCAAGTGCATGGAGCAAGCGACGCAAGCACCCAAGCGAAGCAACAAAATCCAATAGAATCAAGGGCTTGGCTGGCGACCGGGTGCCGCAGCGGCGCAGCAAACCTGGCGGTCGGCGGCGCAGAAAAACCGAATTGGTCAGACCAATTTGCCGTCAAGTTGTGATGAAAGTACTAGAAAAGTACTACGTTTCGAGTAGTAGAAATCTACTACTTTTTATGAGAAATGGGTGCAAACCACCCCGGAAGCCCCGTGAATAGGCACTCTACGACGATGACATTGCAGCCAACTATCAAAACGACCCACAAACCGGGTGAGCCGGGTGGCCTGAGATCCAGGCGAAGCCCCCAATCCAGAGGTGTAAGCCGTGCGCAGGCGCTGGCGCTCTGGAATGGTCCAGGTAATAGGGTGATGCCACCTAAGGGGCGATCGTCGATTCTAGGTGCCTTTACGCAAGTCCTATAGGCATCCAGAGGCGTAACCCAAGGTCGGCACCGTACCACAGTGCTCGCGCGCTAGCCTGCTTGGCCGGCTGTTCGCCCGGCTGCGTGGTACTGGTGCTCGCGCTCGCCCGCGGCCAGCCTCTCCCGGTCGGCCGCACCGTGGTTGTGTGCTCGCCCGGTCACACGCGCGCTTGCGCGATAGCGGGATTGCGCGCAAGCGCAAAGCGCGCCCCCACACACCCCTGCGTGCGAGGATGTTAATTATTGATGGGTTGGCTCGCATACACCTCACCAAATAACTGAACATCAACGCTTGATAATAGGCTCAATACCTAACAACCTGACAGCCGCCAAACCCACACCCCACCTCCAGATTTTTTCCAATCCCGATTTGACAACATCAATCCTTGACAGTATAATGGCTCCCGTCATCAACAGGAACCCTGCCATGCAAAGCAATCCAAAGACCATTACCTACTTCTTCACCGAGCGTCAGGTCCATGATCCGTGCAGTTTCAGCAAGAGCCCGCTCAAGCCGGCCCTTTTGCATCGCATCATCCAAGAGGACCCGAAGTTCAGCCAAGTGGAGACCCGGATCGAACCCGTCGAGCTTGAGCGTATGAAGCAGGTTCATGCACCGGCATACATTGACGGGTTGGTGGCCGGCGATATCGCGGATGGTTTTGGCAACAAATCCAAGAAGGATATGCAAGCCATCCGGACAACCGTTGGGAATTTCGTGGCCGCCGCGAAGTATGCACTCACTACCAGCCCGATCGTGTGGAGCCTGACCAGTGGTTTCCATCATGCTGGGTACGCTGGGGGTGGTGGCTTCTGCACAATCAACGGGTTGATGGTGGCCGCTTTTGAGTTGTGGAAGTTTCACAATGCCAGGACCCTGATCGTGGATGAAGACTTTCATTTTTTTGATGGTTGTGTTGGTATTATGAAACACAAGCCGGAGATGAAGGAGTATGTCGCAATGTTAAGTAGTAAATACACACATGGTACGCACGAGGATGTCAATCTCAAAGCTCGGCGCGCTGAGTTGGAGGTAGCAATTGCGAAGCACAGTCCGGACATCATCATGTACCAAATGGGAGTGGATATGTGGATTGACGATCCTCTCGGCGGCAGCTTGAGTGGGAAACAGCTTTACCAGCGAGACCTCGATACCTTCGATGTGGCCAAGCGGCACGGGACCCCTGTTGTTGCAAACCTTGCTGGTGGTTACGCAATGAATTATAATGATACTTTACAACTTCACATGAACAGTGGTGAAGCGATGAAAGAGATTTATCTAGGATTGAAAGGAAGACCTGTATTTCCAAAGGAGTATTCCAATGCCGCCCCCTGTTGATAACACTGGTTTGCGCTTTGGTCGCCTTGTTGGTGTTCGGAGAATTGGTGGCCCGATCTGGCTTTGGCAGTGTGATTGTGGGTCATTGATTGAACGCCCTGCGGCAAGTGTTCGTTTCGGAAACACATCTTCTTGCGGCTGTTTCCGAAAAGACGATGCCGTTCGTCGGGCCACAACTCACGGCTTATCGAAAGGTGGGGACGATAGATATGAGGTGTGGCAGTCAATGCGAAAGCGTTGTTGTAACCAGAACGATTCTCATTACCATAGGTATGGTGGGCGTGGAATAACGGTGTGTGTGCGTTGGGATGACTTCACCTTGTTTTGCGAAGACATGGGGGAGCGACCGTCCCCACAGCACTCAATTGACAGGATCGACAATAATGGGAGCTATTGTCCTGAAAATTGCAGATGGGCTACCGATGCTGAACAGCGAGCAAACAAGGGTCCCCATCCAAAACAAATCCCGGTAATTGTTCTCGGGCAGCATTACCCATCTATCAACAATGCGTCTGTTGAACTTGGGGTTAGCCCGTGGTCAATTCGTAAGTTGGCCGAATGTGAAAAGGAAACGTTCTGATGAGCATGGACTTCCCCCGTAACCGCTGATGGTGTATCGTGGCGCCTGTTGAGGTAACAGGAGCTATGGGTGGAAGCGCCAAAGTATGACTACGTTCCCCGGGCCGCCTTCATGGATTTCCACCAGAGGACGGCTCGGTGGAGCGTGATGATCTGTCACCGTAGAAGCGGGAAGACGGTGGCGGTGTTGAACGACTTGATCATCCGGGCCTTGCATGGGCGCTCGGATGGTTTGCGTCAGCAGTACGCCTACATGGCACCATTCCAGAACCAGGCTCGAAGCGTGGCATGGGAGTACCTGAAGAGTTACACCGCACCCTTCAGCAAGTGTCCCGGCTACAAGATCAGCGAAATGAACCTCACGGTGACGCTGCCGAGCGCGCGGAATCTGAACGAGCCGGGAGCGACAATCCTCCTGCTGGGTGCCGAGAACGCCGAGAAGCTGCGGGGTCTTTTCCTCGATGGAGTGGCGCTTGATGAATTCCAGGATATCGCCCCCTACGTGTGGGACACAATCATCCGGCCAGCACTGGCCGACCGCGGCGGTTTCGCGATCTTCGGTGGAACCGTCAAGGGGCACGACAACCCCCTCTGGGAGTTGTACGAGAAGGCCCGGATGCCGAACAGCGGGTGGTTCAGCAAGCTGTTGAAGGCCAGCGAATCGGGGATTCTACCTCCCGATGAACTTGAGGACCTGCGCCGCGGCATGACCGAGGAGGCGTATGAGAGTGAACTGGAGTGCAATCCCAACGCCACCATCACCGGACGCATCCTGCTCTCCTACCTGAAGGCGGAACAGGTCACGAAGGTGCCATGGCAACCCGACGGCGGACCGGTGATGACCGCATGGGACCTGGGCATGGCGGACACGACGAGCATTTGGACTGCGCAAACCGTCGGCAAGGAGGTCCATCTGCTGCACAGCTACGAAGAATCCGGGCAGCCTTTGAGCTTTTTCGTCAATTGGCTGCGGAAGCTACCCTACGCCAAGTATTTCGGGGTTCATCTCATGCCCCATGACACGAGTGTGAGGGAGTTGGGCACGGGGGTGAGCCGCCTCGAAACCCTGCGCAACCTGGGGATGCGCAACATCAAGATTGTCCAGAAGCTGCCCAAGGATCAACAGATCGACGCCGGCCGGATGCTGCTGTCGCGCTGCTGGTTCGACCAGGAAGGGTGCTCAGAAGGGTTGCGGGCACTGCGCGGATACCAGTTTGCCTGGGATGCGAAGCGTCAGTGCTTCAGCTTAACTCCCCTACATGATCGCGCGAGCAATTTCGCCGACGCCTACCTCCAACTTGCCGTCGGGATGCGCAAGGCCGGCATCCACATGGACAACAATCCGGGTGTTTTCGGGATGACGGACGGGGAGTTGCTGGAGATCGACGAGGAATTTCCGATCGCTGCCCCATGGACCGACAGCACTGGCGTGTTTGCCTGACTTGTGATCTAATCCGCGAATCAATCACCAGAGTTCCCACAAATGCCCAGCGCAAGACGTGTCAGACAGGATGCAGAAGCCGCCGCCCGGCGTTACGCTGAGTATGGAAAGCTGGTCGCTGCCTACAATGCGCGTATCGACAAGATGAACAGCGGCAACCAGGCCGCGGTCGATCTGTACAATCAACAGGTTTCAGAGTTCAACGACTTCATGGACCGGGTGAAGGCTGGGCAGGAATATGCTGTCGCCGACATCGGGTTTGGCAACTTCTACGGGGGCGCCGACCCCTACGCAGACATGAAGGCTGAAGACATGATCGTCAATGGTCAGATTCAGAAACCTTTGACCACGGAAGAGCAGAAGCAGGAACTGGCGTACCAGCACTATGTGCAGGAACAGCAGAACAAGTTGAACATGGAGTACCTTCAGTCGGGTGGTCTTGAACTGTCAAAGGCTCCGCAATACCTGATCCCGACCGAGCAGGAAACCAAAACCGTTGGTGGGATAACCGTTCCCGTCGGAACGCCGCCGCCATCTGGAGTTGTCGAAGGTTACTTGAACTCCACCAACGACCCGAACCTGCCGTCACGGCCGGCACCAACCTACGTGGCTGCCGACAGCGAGGAAGGCAAGAAGCTGCTCGCCGACTGGAAGAAACCGGCCGGCCAGTTCGCGATGGTCACCGGTAAGAACAACGAGGCTGGTGATCTCAAGCTCGTCAATGTTGATAAGAAGACCGGGTTGGCCAAGGATGCAGGGTTTATGCTGAGCGGCGGGCTTCCTGATCCCTTGCCGAACATTGGTGGATTCAGCCGTGGAACTGAAACCTATTGGCTGCGCAACGGAGACGGCACAGCGACCCGCTACGAGCGAAAAGGCGGCGGTGCTTGGCAGGCGGTGTCGCCGCCGATGCGGATTGCCGAGTGGAACCAGAAGGCCCCTGAGCAACAGACCGACGCCGGGACTGCGCCGGAAGCACCGAAGGATTGGAATCCCAGCTTGCGGGAGCGCAGGGAACTGACCAATCCAACCCTGGATGCAGCAGGCGCCAACAAGGCCGCGGCGATGGGTTCCTACGGCAACATCGGATTGATGAACGAAGCATCGCGCAATTCAGCCTTGGTCGATAGCGCCGGGCAACCCTTAACGAGTACCGACACGGGGGTTCTGAACCGTGTCATGCGAGGAATCCTATGATCAACGAAGTCAATCCCGAACAAGCCCTCGAAGAAATTGTCCAGGAGGAACAGGGTCGCGAGCAAAAGCAGGAGCAATTGCGCGAACAACTCGCTCAGGTCCTGCTGAAACGCCGTGACCAAGCGGTGCGCTATCGCGCCGGCTTGGGCATCGAGACCCAGTGGGCCGAGGACCAGGCTTACTACGAGGGTGAAGAGGAAAGCTCGCGTGTTGCCTACTACAAGGGGATGACACTTGGCTCACCCCTGCTAGCGAAGCCAAAGAACGATTTCAAGTCCAAGATTTTCCTGAACATCACCCGGCCCTACGTCGAGACTGCCGCATCCAAGGTCATCGAGGTGCTGTGCCCGGTCGATGACCGGGCTTTCTCGATCGTTCCCAGCCCGATCCCATTCGCCGTGATGGGTGGTCAAGAGATGCGCGGGACGGCGATTCCACAAGAAACGGGCGCCCCGGCGATGCCGGAGCAAGGCGCTCCCCCCATGGTCGATCAGAACGGGATGCCTGCTGCACCGCAGCAAATCCAGCAACAGCAAGTCGAGAAGTCGGTCGAAGACAAGTTGCGGATTGCCGCCCGCGGCGCCGAACGGTGGATCGACGACGCCTTGCAGGAGTGCGGCTACGGTCGGGAACTGCGTCGCCTGGTTGATGATGCGGCTCGCCTGGGCACCGGAATCATGCGTGGCCCGATCCCCACCGTGCGTGTTTCGCGGAAGGTTGAGGGTGACCAGTTGATCATGGTCGAAGAGATTGTCCCGGAATCGAAGTGCATCTCGATCTGGAACGCTTTCCCCGATCCCGCTTGTGGCGACAACATCCACAACGGGCAGTATTTCATCGAGCATGACAACCTGATCGAGAAGCAGGTGCGCGAACTGATTGCGGCCCCTGGGTACATCCCGTCCGCCATCGAGGAAGTTCTCAGGCAGGGACCCCAGGAGAATGCGACTACTGCCCTGGTCAAGGCACCCCACGAATCTTCGGACCATGCTGCCAAGAACTACCACATCTGGTATTACCACGGTTTCCTGTCGGTCGAGGATGTGGTCGCCATGGGGTGCGCTTGCGGCGAGGTGGAGGGTGGTGTGGCCGCGGTCATCACCATCATTAACGACACCCCTGTCAAGGCGCACCTGGCCCCGTTGAGTGCCGGGAAATTCCCCTACGACTTCATGTGCTGGCAGCGCACCGCGGGAAGCCCGTGGGGTATCGGTATTGCCCGCCAGATTCGTGCTTGTCAGTCCATCCTGAACGCTACGGTGCGGTCGATGATGGAGAACGCCGGCCTGTCCAGCGGCCCGCAGATCATCTTGGGTCGTGGTTCGATCGTCCCGGCGGATGGAAATTGGGTCATCACCCCGCGGAAGGTGTGGTTGCTCAAGCCGGATGCCGACATCCCGGACGTGACCAAGGCGTTCAACGCAGTCCAGATTCCCAGCATCCAGCAGGAGTTGCTTGAGACCGTCAATTTCGTGCTGAAGATGGCAGAAAACGTCACCGGTTTGCCGATCCTGTTGCAAGGGCAGCAGGGGCCAACCGGCGTGCCGGAAACCGTCGGCGGAATGCAGATTCTCGTGGCTAACGCTTCGGGCCTGCTGCGGCGCATGGCCCGCATCTTTGACGATTCCATCACCAAACCCCACGTCACCTCCTACTACGAGTGGATGATGGAGTTCGGAGAGGATGATTCGATCAAGGGTGACTTCCAAGTCATCCCGCGCGGGTCCAGCGCCTTGGTGATCAAGGATATGCGCGCCACCTTCCTGATCCAGGTGGTCCCACAACTTATCGCGAACCCGAATTTCGGCATCGACCCCGCCCGCTACTTCAAGGAAGTGGCGAAGCTCAATGGTCTCGAACCCAGCGATGTGCAATTCACCGAGGCTGAACTGCAAGCACTCATGCAGCAAGAAGCACCGCCCGATCCGCGCGTGCAGGTTGCCCAGATCAGGACCGAAGGTGACCTCAAGAAGACCGAGATGGTGGTTGCCACAGACCAGGCTCGCATCGCCCGCGATATCGACCGCGATCGCGCTTATGTGGAAGCCGAGAACGAGCGCACCAAGACGACGGGCATTGTCAAGATGGCTGAACTCGAACTGCGCCGTGAGCTTTTGATCATGGAGTTGGCTCAACGTGACAAACTCAGCATTGAAACCATCAAAGCACAACTCGCGATGAAGGGTGCTGATCTTGATCTGAATCGTGAGTTGGCACAGTTTGGCCACCTTAGCGCCCAGGAAGCTCGGGTGACCGACGGGGAATTGGCAAAACAACAAGCTGTGGTTGAAAGCGCTGTGGAAAAGATCGAGCCTCCCGGGCGGGCTCCTGCCGGATATGGTGACTCGCTGTGATCCCGATCCCCGACGACTTCGAACTTCAAGCGGTTGAATCTGTTCCGATCAAGAAGCCAGAAGCGCGTGAGCAGGCCCGCTTGGTCGCCGCCCTGCGGCGCAAATGGGCACCGCTTTCTGATGATTTGCGGCCGATCGTGGCACACATCCCCAATGGAGGTGGGCGCGACGCTCGGGAAGCGGCGAACCTGAAAACTCAGGGTGTGCTGCCAGGAATTCCCGACCTGATCATCCTTGCTCCGGGACCTACCACCGTGTTCGTCGAGATGAAGGCCCCGGACGGTCGGGTTTCGTTGAGTCAAGTGAATGTCCATCGGAGCCTTGCTGGGTTTGGGCACCCTATCATCGTGGCTTTTAGCGCCGAAGAGGCGCTGGCTAAACTGAGGAAACTGTAATGCAAGATGTGAATACTGTCGTCGATCTGGTATTTGCCGACGCCGACGCCGCCCACCGGCAACACTTGGCGACCGAATCTTTCGCTGAACACATGGCGCTCGGCTCCTTCTATGAGGATGTTCGCGATGCAATGGATTCTTTGGCTGAAGCATTGGTTGGCATGGGGCAACGCCCGCAACCAGCACCCAAGAAAATGCTCGACCAGTTGCGTAACAGCTTTGTTCAGTTGCAGGATTTGCGTTCGATCTGCGACGGGGTGCCCGCTGCCGAGAACCTGTTCGACAACGTGACCGCGACTTACTTGAGCGTCATATATAAGCTCGAAAGATTTTCAAAATCATGAGAATTGATGCCAACAGCGCCACATGGCTGGTGATCGAAGCCTATGTCGAGCAGCGCCTGGCCGAACATCGCAAGCGTTTGGAATCCAACATCACTTGGGACGATACCCAGGCGACACGCGCCCAGATGCGCGAACTGCGGCTTTTGCTTGCAGAGGCTCAACCGGCTGATGCACAATACGTAGCACTTGACATTCAACAGGAGATTCAACAATGAGCACCGAACCCACCCAAGAACAACTCGATGCCGCGATGGATGCGGAGTTCGAAAAAGGTTTCAACGCTGAACGCGGCGAAGTGATGGAGTCTGCTCCTGAACCGACACCGGAGCCGGAACCCGCCACCGAACCGACACCAGAGCCTGAAGCCAAGGTCGAGCCGACGCCGGCACTTGCCGGCCTCACCGAAGAGCAGATCACCAATGCCTTGGCTCGTGTGTCGCAGCAGCAGGCCACCATCGACAAGTTGGGTGGGCGCATTGGCCATCTGCTCCAACAGGTCGAGCAGTTGAAGGCGGTGCCGCGGACGACATCGGAGCAGCGCTCCTTCGATCTCAAGCTGACCAGGTTGGGTGAAGCCTTCCCGGAACTGGCCGAACTTCTACGTGAAGACCTCAAGGGGATTGGTGACACCCCTGCCGCGCCGGCCGCCGCTGACCAAACCACCTTCACCACCGAAGATGTGGATCGCATTGTCACCGAGAAGCTGACCAGCTTCCAGCGCCAGCAGGAACGGGCCATGGAGGTCAAGGTGCTGGGTTCTGCCCATCCCGATTGGGAACAGGTGATCAAGACCCCGCAGTTCGCCATCTGGCGCGACAACGTGATCAAGGATGGGAAGGAACTGATGGAGTCGGAAGACGCCTCGTTCATTTCCAGGAAGCTGACTGAGTTCAAGGATTGGTCCAAGGCTACCATCGTGACTGCACCGGCGCCGGCCGCCGCTGCCCATGGACAATCCAGCCGCCAACGTCTCGCCAACGCCGTGCTTCCTCGCACTTCGGCGGCGCAGCCGGCATCCGGCCCGGCCACGGAAGAGGATGCCTTCATGGCCGCCTTCAAGGCCGAGCGTGCGAAATCCGGATATTGACAGGAAACCGTGAAAAATATCACGGTCGGGATCATAAACCCCGACCGTGATATTGACACCACTGTCACCGCTTGATATTCTGTTTTCTCCGTAGCAAATTCAACTTAACAGGAGAAATCGCAATGAAAATCTTTATCTCTTTGGTGTTCGCCGCTTTAACCAGTTTCGCTTTCGCCAGTCCGGGTAACGACGGCTGTGTTGGAAACTGCGGAACCAATGGTGGTGGCAGTGGTGACATCAAGAACACCAACAACATCGGCGTGTCCAACCGCATCAGCAACGATGTGCGCAACAACGCCAACGCCTTTGCCGCCGCCCAGGCTGGAGCCAAGTCGAATGCGCAGAACTTGACCACTACCGACGTGCGCAACACCAACGGTGGCAACACGTTGAGCGTTACGACACCGGCTGATACGAGCGTTCGCTACTCAGGTGGTTATGAAGTCAAGAACGTGCCAAGCTTCGCACTCGGCAATGTCTATCCGACCGCGCCCTGTATGGGTTCTTCGCAAGTGGGTGGCTCTGGTGTGGGATTCAGCATCGGTATCGGCACCTCATGGACTGACGACGAGTGTGGAATTCGTGAAACGGCTCGCAGCTTTGCCGGCGCCAACTTGAAGGAGGACGCTTTGGCGATCCTCTGCACCAGCAAGTATGCCGCCGCCGCGCCGTCGTGCAAGGCGCAGGCCAAGCCAGAATAATTGCAGCACTCGCCGATAGGCAGCCCCGGCCACAAGCCGGGGTATTTTTTTCGCCTACCCTATTGACAAAAGCTATCGACATTGGCAGAGTACCCCCATGGCGCCTATCAGACGCCACATAAAGCATTCGACCTTGATGGCCGTGTGACAAATCAAATCTCAATCCATCAAGGAGTACTACACCATGCCAGGCCAACTTTACGCCACCCAGACACCCAGAATCGGAAAGGTGAAGGGCGAGATCCTCGCCCGTGCCATTCCCTGCGAAGTGCTGGGTATTGCGGCCCTCAACAAGGAACTGCCGCGCAATAGTTCGACCACCATCATCTTCCGTCGCTGGGTTCCCTACGACGCGACGAACGCCAATCCGAACATCCTCATCGGTGATGTTTCTCCGACCAACACCGTCGAAACCGAAGCCTCGAACCGTGTCAGCACCAAGCTGACCGCCAACCTGGCTGCCGAAGGTACGACCCCGACGCCGGATACCATCGTCTCTCAGGACATCACCGCGGTCATGGTCCAGTATGCCTGCCTCTACTCCTTCACGGATGTGGTCGCCGACATGTACGAAGACGACATCGAGGATGCTCTGAAGACCCAGGTCGCCGAGCGCATGATGCTCATCCGCGAACTCGAACTCTACTCGAAGGTCCGTGCTGGCACCAACCGCTTCTTCGGCGGCGCCGGCACCACGATCGCCACTGTCGATGGTAAGCTGACCGCCAAGATGCTGCGCAAGATCGCAAGGTCCCTGGCACGCAACCATGCGCGCAAACCCCGGGATGTTCTGGCTCCGACGCCGAACATCGGCACGAGGCCGATCGAAGCCGCCTACCTGGTCTTCGGTTCGAGCGACATGGAAGCCGACCTGCGTGACACCACCGCCTTCCCGACCTACACCCCGGTCGCGGCCTACGGTTCACGCAAGCCGATGCACGAGAACGAAATCGGCTCCTTCGAACAGTTCCGCTTCATCGTTTCGCCCGAACTGGTTCCGTTCCAGAACGGCGGCGCTGCGGTCGGTGCTACGGCTTGTGCATCCACCGGTGGCACTGCCATCGACGTGTATCCGCTGATCGTCGTCGGCCAGGAATCCTACGGCACCGTCGCCCTGCGTGGCGCCAAGTCGTTCGATCTGGGCATCATCCCGGTCGGCAACCGCGACTCCGCTGACCCGCTGGCACAACGTGGCTATGTCGGCTCCAAGTGGTATGGTGTCTCGGTGCTGCTGAACCAGCAGTGGATGGCCGTTGCCTTCGTCGGTGTCGGCAACCTCGCCTAACCAGCAGCCTGCATGACAGCACAAAGGGGTGGGTCGAAAGCCCACCCCCAACTTTTCTTTCTTTCAACAGGAGCATATCAACATGGCCGCACCTCGCACATCCAAAATCATCGACTCTCCGGAAACTGAAGTTCCGAAGCCCAACGACATCACCTTCGATTCCGTCTATGTTCCCGACGAGCCGGAGATCATCAAGGTTTCAGCCCCGTCCGGTGGCGGCGGAGACAGCAAACAGTTCGATGAACTGAAATTCAACGAAGAGTTCGTCGAGGTGATGGTGCATGAAACCACCGACAAGAACGCCGAGGACCCGGTTTTTACTGCGTGCAACGGGATTACGCAATACTTCTTCCGCGGTCAGGTGCAGCAGGTTCGTCGGAAATACTTGGCGATCTTGGCTTCCTGCAAGGAACATGCGATCAAGACGGTCGAATACACCCAAGCTGACGGTTCGCGGGCAACCAAGATCGTTCGTACCTCTTCGCTCAAGTATCCCTTCAGCGTGATCAGTGATCCGAATCCCCGGGGCGCTCCGTGGCTGAGAGCCCTCCTGTCCTCAGCCACCTAATAAAGCCTGCTGTTATCCTGCGGCAGCTTTCCCGGCGCCCTTGCGGTGCCGGTTTTCATTTGATACTATCGCGAAGACTACTTTCGAGGTGACCTAATGAATTTCCTGCAGTTGTGTGCCAAGGTGTATATCCAAGGCGGGATTTCTGGCCAGATCACCTCGACCCAGAATCAAACCGGTGAAGCCCTTCGCGTCGTCAATTTCGTCCAGGATGCCTACCGTGAAATTCTAAACAGCGACCAATTCACTTTTGGCTTCATCCGCAAGGAAGTCCATAAGCAGTTGGTCCCGGGCCAGGGAACCTACACCAAGGCTGAACTTGATGTTCCCGATCTTGGCCAGTGGGACACCACATCCATGCGGGTCTCGATCAACGAAGACCGCACTGACGAGACCTTTATCATCGGTCAGCGCTGGCCCTCTTTCCGGGATTACTGGCGCTTCAGCACCAGGCGCTACACAACATCCCGCCCCCTGAATTGCGCTGTCAATCAGGATACCAATCTCGAGATTGGCCCTGTTCCGGATTCGGCCTATTGGCTGACGTTCCAGTACATCGACGTTCCCCCGGACCTGCAGGCCGACACCGACGTACCTGTCATCCCGGACCGTTGGCAGATGTGCATCGTGTGGCGCGCGCTTCGCCACTACGGCATGTTCGAGTCCGCGCCCGAAGTCGTGATGCGGGCCGACGCCGCTTACAACGAGATCATGCTGCGGATGACCCTCGACCAGAGCCCGCAGATCGTGGTTGGTCCGGCACTATGCTAAACCCTCAAGGGCTTCCTCCGGTACAGTACGATCCGATCACTTTCTCCGGTGGCCTTGACCTCATCACGCCGGCATACAGTGTGCAACCCGGGGCGCTGCGGGACTGCCTGAACTTCGCTGCTAACCCGCTCGGCGGCTATTACCGCATCCCCGGGTATGAGCGTTTCAGCGGCCAGCCATCACCATCTGCTGCGACCTTCACCATGATCTCGGCCACGTGGTCGGGCGTTGTGCCGGCCGTCGGCGAGGTTGCCACGATAGGCACCCTCTCAGGTACGATCTCCGATGTCGGCATCGAATACCTCACCTTGACCAAGGTGACCGGGACGGTGCCAGTGTCCGGGCCAAGCAACATCGTTGTGAGTGCAACGGTGCGAGGGACCAGTGCCGGGCTATACGGCAGCATCACTCCAAAGTTTGCAAGCATACAGCGCGCCAAAGCGGCCAACATCTATCGCGCCGACATCCTCCCTGTGCCGGGTAGCGGGCCGATCCGCGGCTGCATCATCTACAAGAACCTCGTGTATGCCTTCCGGGATAACGCCGGTGGAACAGAGTGCAAGATTTACAAATCGTCGCCAGCGGGTTGGGTGAATGTGCCGATCGGCACCACGCTACTTCCGGGTGGTCGCTACGATATGGTCATCGCAAACTTCGCCGCCGGCTCTGCCTCAACGAAAATCTACGGATGCGACGGGATCAATGATCCGTTCGAGTTCGACGGAACCACCTACACCCCGATCACAAGTACCGGGATGACAGAGAAGCCGACGCACGTCTATGCCTTCAAAGGCCACCTGTTCTTGGCCTATCGGACCTCCATCGTCCATTCTGCGCTAGGTGACCCACTGGACTATCAGGTGATCAACGGGGCGGGTGAGATCGGAACCTCCGACAACGTGACCGGTATGCTGATTCAGCCCGGTAGCGGCGACGGCGGGGCGCTCGCCATCTACGGCCGCAACACGATCTGGATTCTGTACGGCACCAGCGCTGCCGATTGGAAGTTCGTCACCTTTGCCGTCGGTGTGGGTGGCATCGACTTCACGATGCAGAGTTTGGCCGATTCCTACACCTTGGATGACCGTGGTGTGATCTCGATGAAGGCCAGCCTGAACTACGGCAACTTCGATACGGGCAGCATTACCTACAACATCAACCCACTTATTACATCCAACCGTAACTTGGCAACTTGTTCGTCGGTGAATCGTGAGAAGAGCCAGTATCGTGTCTTCTTCTCGAATGGCTACGGTATATTCACCACCATCGCCAACGAACAAGTGGTCGGCCATGGGCTTGTTCAGTATCCGGACCCGGTGCTTTGCTCGTTCGACGGCGAGGCTCCGAATGGTGCTCCGATGAGCGTCTTCGGTGTTACCTCCGGGTATGTCATGCAGGCTGATGTTGGTTCGAGCTTTGACGGCCAGATCATCAACGGCTATGCTGTCACGAACATCAATATCAGCAAGCAACTGCGGATAAAGAAGCGCTTCCGCAAGTGCGTGCTCGAGGTGCAAGGGACGAACTATGCCGAGTTCTCTGTCGGGTACAACTTCGATTGGGCCAGCGATGAAATCCTTCAGCACGTGTTTGAGAACGGCTCGGCCAACCTGACGACAATTTCCCAGTGGGACGCTTTCTACTGGGACAACTTCTACTGGGATGGGAAGACAATTACCCCAACCTACGTCGAGCTCAACGGTTCTGGGGAGAACATCCAGCTCATCATCGCCACCAACAGCGATGCAATTCAAGAGTTTTCAATCAACTCTGCGGTTTTACACTATACTGTGCGCCGTGGTATGCGTTAAATCAACAGGAGAAAAGGCAATGGACACAAACGAAGAACCCCTGATCTGGACAACGAGAGGTAATGTCCCGTTGGCGTCGCTGGAATACTGTATCGGCTGGGAAATCACCGATACCTCGATCGTCTTTCGTGAGCAATACCGCTTCAAGGATACAGGGGAGGTAGCGAAAGAGAACTCCCACATCAAACTTCTCGAAGGTTCTGATGTGGAGGGTGAAACAGCAGTTCTTTAACGAAGGATGAATCACAATGGCAAACTCCCAAGGCATCACCGGCGCGGCAAAACAAGCTGCACTGGCAGCGGTCACGGATGGCAAGGCTCTCAAGGCGGCCCTTTATCTCGCCTCGGCAACGACTGGTCCGACCAATGCGGCCTACACCGCAACCGGTGAGGTCTCAGGCTCCGGCTACACCGCTGGTGGGGTGAGTGTCACCAACGCCAACACAGCCGGCCTGACAGGCACCACAGCATTCTGGACGCCATCGGCCTCGATCTCGTATCCGACGGTCACGTTGGCCACCTCCTTCGATGCTGTGATGATCTACTCGACGACGGATGCGAACCGCAGCCTCGGCGTCTATACCTTCACCGCACAAACCATCACCGCCGGCACCCTCACGCTCACCATGCCGACGAACGACAGTTCGACCGGCCTGATGCGCATCGCCTAATCCAGAACAACAGCGCCTTCGGGTGCTGTGGGAGCGGGTCATGGCTATTCAGTACGTCGGCGGACAGGTAAGCGGTCGTGCGGGGGCAGCCTCGACCACGACTGTTACCTATGCCCTGACGGGCGGCCTTGCCTCCGTCCCGGCTGCCGACGACTTTGTAGTCATCACAGCGATTGTCGGCTCGCAGGCCCGCAACCCAGCGCAGGCGATCACCACCCCTGCGACTTGGACGGCTCTCGGGCAGCTCAACCCAAACACCCAGACCTACGACACAAGTCTCAATGTGTCGCACAAGTTCATGCCGGCCACGCCGGATACGACTGTCACGATGCCTTCGACGGGCAATGTGGCGGACGCTCAATGCTGGGCGATTCAGGTTTTCCGCGGTGTCGATAAGACCAACCCCCTTGATGTAGCTGCGGTTGCCGCCTCTGCCGTAGGTAGTGGGAGACCTAATCCGGGTTCGATCACCCCCAGCACAGCCGGGGCTTGGGTTGTCATCTGCGGTGGTGGTGCAGCGGCCACCGGCGCGGCCTACACTGCTCCGGCCAACTTCACGACCAACTTCCTGACAGGCACCACCGCCGACACCAACGACGCCATGGTTGGTTCCGGCTACTGGTCAGGCTGGACAAGCGGCGCGGTCGATCCGGCGCAATACACTGGCGGCACCGCCAATGCGGTGGATTCTTGGGCCGCCTACACCCTTGTTCTGCGGCCGGCTTCGAGCAATAAAACGGTTGCACTGACCACCGCGCTGGCTACGGCAAGCGCCGGCACGCTGACCGCATCCCAACAGGTTACCGAAGCACTCACCGGGGATCAGGTCACTGCGAGCGCTGGCACGCTGACTCCAACCCAACTCGGCGCTGGCGGAAATGTCCTTCAAAGCGTTTATGAGGGTAGTGAAGATAATGGGACATCCGGAACAACCCTATCGGCAACACTTTCAGGGGTAGCAGCCGGCAGCGCGATTATCGCATTCGTCGGTAATGACAACAAGGGGTCTGCAACTGTTAGTGTCAGCGACGGAACCTCTTACACGCTGTCGTCGGACGGGGCATGCCTAGATACAAATAACAATCAAATTTCCCGTGCCTTCTACCTACTAAATGCGGGTTCCGGCAGTCACACAGTAACCGCTACATTTAGTCCGGCAAGCTCATACCGCAGACTCTTGCTAGTTGAGGTTGGGGGTCTAGCTGCAAGCTCCGCTGAGGACAGAGCAGCCAATCAGTATCAAAGCGCGCCGGGGAATGCAACAGACGGAATATCGTCGTCAGCCACAGCAGCGACGACGAACGCCACCGATTTCGTTATTGGCCTGACGCAGAACTCAGGGTGGTCAGGAGCAGAAAGCACAACGCTAAATGCCGGAACAGGCTACACCCTGATCGGCAGCCGGCAAATGCTGACGGGTGAGTACAAGAATGTATCGGCAACCGGCGCACAGACGGCGACATTCACGGACGGAACGGAGACTTTCTCAAGAACCACGCACGTCATAGCGTTCAAGGTGGCAACGAGTGGTGTCAATGTCACCCTGACCGGTGCGCAGGTTGCTGCAAGCGCCGGTACCCTAACCGCATCTCAACAGGTTACCAAAGCACTCACCGGTGCGCAGGTTGCTGCAAGCGCCGGCACGCTGTCCAAGTTGCTATCCTTACCGCTCACCGGTGCGCAGGTTGCTGCAAGCGCCGGCACGATAACCACCTCGCAGGCGGTTACCCGGGTCTTGACAGGCGCGCAAGTGGCGACAAGCGCCGGTACCCTAACCGCATCTCAACAGGTTACCAAAGCACTCACCGGTGCGCAGGTTGCTGCAAGCGCCGGTACCATCACTCCGCTGGCGAATGACATCACCTTGCCGCTCACCGGTGCGCAGGTTGCTGCAAGCGCCGGTACCCTAACCGCATCTCAACAGGTTACCAAAGCACTCACCGGTGCGCAGGTTTCCGCAAGCGCCGGTACCCTAACCGCATCTCAACAGGTTACCAAAGCACTCACCGGTGCGCAGGTTGCTGCAAGCGCCGGTACCCTAACCGCATCTCAACAGGTTACCAAAGCACTCACCGGTGCGCAGGTTTCCGCAAGCGCCGGTACCCTAACCGCATCTCAACAGGTTACCAAAGCACTCACCGGTGCGCAGGTTTCCGCAAGCGCCGGGGCCATCACCACCTCGCAGGCGGTCACCCTGGCCTTGACAGGCGCACAGGTAGCGGCGAGTGGCGGTATCATCACACCAGTTGCGGCCGACATCACTCTACCGCTCACCGGCGCGGAGGTGGCGACGAGCACCGGCACCATCACCACCTCGCAGGCGGTCACTCTGGCCTTGACAGGCGCGCAGGTTGTCGCAAGCGCCGGCATCATCCTCACAATTCAAGTCGCCCCGCTGGTCGTTGTGCGCGCGCTGACCGGCGCCAGAGTCACAGCGCTTGCCGGGCGGATCGGGCCGCAGACATCATCCCAATACCCACCTCCGAGTAATGTCAAGTCCGGAACGAAATATGGGCCGACAGGGGTTGAATTCACAGGTACAATGGTCAGCGGTGGTTATGATCGCGGAAGGGTTGTGAATGAATGAATTGAACCAGATGACGAGCAATCTCGTGATGATCCTGATGGTCAGCGCGATTGATCGGTCAATCGGCATCAATGGAGCAACCCTGTCCTGCTCGATCAGCAAAGCGGGTGGGCCGTTCGTTGGAATATCACCCACCATCGTTGATCGCGGGAACGGGTGGTACAGCATTCTCCTCACCTCAAGTGACACCAGCGTTGCCGGCACCTTGGTGCTTCATGTCGAAGCCTCCGGTTGTGATCCTTCCGATCTAGTTTTCACCGTGCTCCCCAGAAAGAGCGCCGTGCAACTTCTTGCATAATGCGAGATCGGTGATAGAATACCCTAGCATTTGAGCGAGACAAGCTAATGTCCAACGAATACTTCCAACCCGGTTCTGTACCTGCCCCAAATAGCCCGGGCTCTTCAGTGACCATTCGCCAAGAGTTCGCCAGCATCGCGGCCGGTTTCGACAAATTGCCGCCGCTGGCAGGGAATGGGGGTGACCTTGTTGCTGTCGATCCAAGCGGAACACGCCTGATCTCCGCTGAATTTAACAGCAATGATATTGTCACCCTCGACGGCACCCAGGCGCTCACCAACAAGACGATCACTTGGGACGATAACACCTTCCCTGGTTTCGGCACAGCCGCGACGAAGAACGCCAGCACAGTTCCCGGCACCGGCGAAGTTCCGGTCATGGTTGGTCCGAACTTGTTTGGCGCAATCGACGGTTCGAACCTGATCAACTTGAATACCGACAGTTTTGGCGATGTTGTTCCTGTCTCCAAAGGTGGCACGGGAGCATCCGATCTCACGGGTGCGCAGGCGAATTTGGGGATTGACCTCAAGGCTGATAGTTTCAATGCTGTATTTACAGGCGCACCTGTTGCTCCAACTCCGAGCATTGGAGATAACAGTCCGCGTATCGCCACCACTCAATTTGTTCAAGAGTCGCTTATTGTGGTAGGTGGTTTTGGACCATCGAACGCAATTCCTTTGATGGATGGGGTTGCTTCGAGTGGGTTCGGTGCGCTGGGTTCTCGTGAAGATCACACACATCCTTCCGATACTACCCGTGCTCCAAGCAGTGCTGCTACCGCGATCGGGACCAGCTTCAGTCCGACCGGTGGGGTTAGTGCCACCACTGTGCAGGCCGCCATTGCCGAACTGGATTCTGAAAAAGTTTCCGTTGGGTCAATCACGGCTGCTGGTACAAGTTTCACACCCGCAGGGACAATCTCCGCCACAAATGTTCAAGCCGCCATCGCTGAATTGGACAACGAGACACAGGTTGCGCTTTCTGGAAAGGCATCTCTTGCATCACCTGTTTTTACCGGCGATCCCAGAGCACCGACCCCATCAACTTCAGATAACGACACTTCAATTGCCACCACAGCTTTTGTAAAAACAGTGTTAGCACAGCAGCCGACAGGTATGCAACCCTCAAATGCAACACCGTTGATCAACGGTGTTGGGGCTCCCGGTGTTGGTGTTGAAGGTTCTCGTTACGATCATGTACATCCTGTTGATACCAGTCGTGCTCCGGCTTCGGCAGGGACTGCCGTCGGTACGACTTTCACGCCATCGGGGACCATCGCTGCTACCAATGTACAGGCTGCGCTTCAGGAATTGGCTACTGAAAAACAACCGTTGCTAGGGTATGTCCCCGTCAATAAGGTTGGCGATACGATGTCGGGGGATCTGACAATTCAGAATGCCATTTTCAGTGTGTCTCAACCATCGGGGAACAACAAGCGCATCCAGTTGGGGGGCCAGAGCGCGCTCGGCTACCCCTATTTTTGGAGTCCAGAGGGAACAGTGCAGTGCGCCAGTGCATTACTGCTGACTTCCATCCCTTCGACAGCTAATGCCGCTAACTGCCATATCGCCACTGGGGAAAACAACGCGGTTTATCTCTCAACGTCAAGCCGCCGGTTCAAAAATAACATCAAGTTGTTGGTTGGTTACCCCAAGTTCGACCAGATTCAGCCTGTTGTTTATAACTCACTGCATAAACAGGACGGCCCCAAGGAGTTTCTTGGTTTCATCGCGGAAGACTTACATAAAGTTGATGCGCGGCTTGGTGATGGTGATACCTTTTACGATGACCGCGCCATGATCGCTATCCTGTTTGCCAAGGTCAAGGAGTTGTCGGATGAAGTCGCTGACCTGAAAAAAGCCAAATAAAATCTGAATGAAAAATCATACCTAACACCACACCCAAGCCGAACCTCACCCCATGAAATCAAATGCTCAACTTTGAACTGCTACCGAACTGGAAGGACATTGCCAAGAAGGCGTGGTCGATGTGGGGCAACTACGTCACGATGATCTTGGCCGGCATGGAGACTGTCTCTGTCGTGTTCCTGAATGGCACCCCGTCGGCAACCATGGTGATTGCCGTTTTCGTGATCACCAGTTTTTCCACAGGTGCCAGGCTCGTGTCGCAGAACGGATTGAGCAAAGGTGTTCCGATCGACATGAACACTGAGGATTTGGCGGAACTGGCCGAACTCATTGTCCAGCATTCGCAAACCCCTGCACCTGTTGATCGCGTTGAACAATGAATCCCAGTTACATCTCCCGCAAGTTTCTCCTGACGCTACTAGTCGTGCTGCTTGGCACGTGGTTGCGCTGGTTTGATCTGGTCGATGGTGGGATGTGGGTCACAGTGGTGTCTCTAGCCTTGACGGTTTATGTCGGCGGAAACGTCGCGCAGAAGAAGGTAACAGCAGCATGATCAAGTATCCGCGATCCACGATTGCCGCGCTCACCCTGTCCGCTGCCGGTTTTGCCAGCGTCGTCCTGCATGAGGGTTGGTCAAACAACGCGATCATCCCGGTTCCCGGTGATGTCCCGACGATCGGTTTCGGCTCCACCGTCCATGAGGACGGCACCCCGGTTCGCATGGGGGAAGCTATTGCCCCACCCAAGGCAGTCCGCCTTTCTGTCTCACACATCGCCAAGGATGAGACGAAACTGCGGAAATGTCTCGGCGATGATGTGCAACTTTACCAGCACGAGTGGGATGCCTACGTCTCGTTTGCCTACAACGTCGGGGTGGGGAACTTCTGCAACTCTTCGATTCCGGCCAAGGTCCGCGCCGGTCAGTACGCAGAGGCTTGCAAAGTAATGGGGCAGTACGTTTGCGGCCCGGCAACGCAGGCCACCCGTGCCAAACCCGGGCAGAAGTGTTATCATCCGACCAGACCCCTGCGTGTTCTTCAGGGCCTGGTAAATCGTCGTGGTGAAGAAGTCACCACTTGTCTTGGAGACGAGTCAAAGTGAATACCCTTCGCCGTGCTATCGTCGCTTCTGAACTCACGGCACTCCGCGACTCCGAGCGGCGAATTGCAGCGTTGATTGTGGCGGAGCGCGAGAGCCTCTATCTGGGTGAGCCACACACATCATGGGTCACCATCGCCATGCTCAAGTGTGCCGCCAGTGCGGTGCAGCAAGCCGAGCGCAACCTGAACGCCACCCTTGACCCGAGTGATGTAGAACACATCGAGATCGGAGACGCCCAATGTTCTCCGTGCTGACCCCGACACGAGCTTTGCTCATTGCTCTTGCTGTGGCGCTGGGGGTGACGCTCTTACTCCTGTTCGGCGCGAATGCGCGTGCCAAGCAGTTCAAGGCAGAACTGGAGACGTGTGCCGCAAACCACAAGGTGTTCGTTTCCCTAACGAAATCGGCCGGTGATCTTGCCAAGGCCAAAGCTGAAGCCACGGAGGTACAAAATGCAATCATCGTCGAGCAAACACACACCGGGTGGGCTGCGGCTCTTGCTAGTGTGCGCAGCGATGCTGGTCGTGAGCGGCTGCGCGTCGCAACCGGTGGAAGTCCCGGTGGCAGTGGAGTGTCCGCGCCCGCCCAAGATCGACCCGTCAATGTTGGAACCGACCCCAACCCAGTACCTCCTCCCGCAAGAGTTGCGCAGGACTGTGCGGAAACCACAGTAACAGCCAACTATCTGCAAGGGTACATCGAAAAAATTGAGGCGCAGTAATGGTGATGGTTGAGCGCAGGCAGGCCGTGATTACGAAGGAGGACTTGGCGGAGGCGTTCGAGGCCCACACGAACGACGAGATGCCGAAGATCAAACAGCTTGTCGAAGAGGCGATGGTTGAAACGAGAACCGCGCTTCTTAACGCCTTCCCTGCCGGTGACGTACATGCACACAGGGCGGCCCACGAGCAGATGATGAAAGCCGCGGCGGCAGAGCAGGCGTTTTGGGATGACCTGAAGAAAGACATTGCCAAGAAGTCGATTTGGGGGATACTTCAGATTCTGATTCTGCTGGTGTTCGGGTCCGCGCTGGTGAAGCTCGGGCTTGGCGCCGCCGTTGGACTCGGTAAATGAGACACATTCCCGCTTTCGTTTTTAAGACGCTACTTTGCTTCGTCGCCACCATCTTCATGTCCATTGTCGGCGTTCCCGTGGTCGCCGTGGCTCTGCTTGCCGGAACCAGGGATTTTCCTGAAACAGCGGCGCTGTTCGTCGAATCCGATGGGGTGTGGGTGCTGAGAAGGTTGAAGCCGTTCTTCCTGTTTTGGGATAACCCGTTCGACGGTGCCCTTGGAGACTCGCACGGTGACTGGAATAGAATCAGGAACGGGAAGGCGTCGAGCTTCTTTTCCATGTGGCTGTGGTTGGCGATACGAAATCCAGCCAATTATTTCGGCCGCATTGTTCTCGGCATTAATGCGAAAGATTACAGGTACGAACTGCTCGGCGGTGTGCGGGAAGTTTCAGAAACCAAGCACGGCTGGCAATTCATTTTGGCCACCCACAAAACTACCGGAAAGCACCAGTACTCCTTGATGTTTTCATACCCTTGGTGGTTTAATCCGAAGCGTGTTTTCTACGGAGCGTTCGGACACAAACTTCAAATGGGATTTGAAAATTTGACAGCGGAATCGAATATCCGTGATAGGTTGGTCGGTGTTGTAGCACGGATAAATCCCTACAAGAACATCGAATCAAAGTTGAACACCTAAACGTAGCAGGAAAAGACCATGCCGATCACAGCACCCATTCTTGGCCAAGCCACACAGCAAGTGGCCAACGCAGCGACGCTCGATCCCAATCAGCTTGCTCAAGCAAACGCGACCACGCTTTCCGGCCAAGCCGCCAACATCATCGGCCAAGGTGGTCCGTTGATGCAGCAAGCCGCCACCATCGGAAACTCCATGGCTGCTCAACGCGGACTGTTGAATTCCAGTATGGGTATTCAGGCGGCGCAGAATTCAGTTCTTCAGAACGCGACACAGCTTGCCCAAGGTGACATGAATGCGCTGAACCAAGCGAACCAGTTCAATGTGCAAGCGGCGAACCAAGCGATGTTGCAGAACCAGGCAAACCAGCAGCGCACGAACGAGTTCAACGCCCAGCAGGGCAACGCGATGGACACCTGGAACCTGGGTCAGCAGAACGAATCTGTGCTGAGGACGCTCGATGCCAACAACAAGGAAGCTTTGATGAACATCGAGGCGAATTACAAAGGTCTCATGCAGGCCAATTCCAGCGCATCCGGGATGTACGAGCAGATGCTGAAGAATCTGTCCGACATCCAGACCAACAAGGATATGGATGCTACTGCTAAACAGACGGCAGTCGAGAATCAACTCACTTACCTGCGCACCGGCATGACCATGATTCAGAACATGAATTCAATTTCTGGACTTGTCACGTTCTAGGGTCTTGTCACCTTTTGACCATGCAGATTCCGTCTGACGTTCGCACCTACCAGGCTCGCGCCACCCACTATACCGGGGAGCGTGGCCCTTGGCTCGAACACATGGTCGAGGATTGTGGCTGTTCGTTGGAAGAAGCGATGGGGTTCTTGGCGCCATACGAGACGATCCCCTACATTGATCCGAAGCACGGTCACATGGCGACGCTGATCAAGCGCAACAAGGAAGTGCATTTCGTGATCTATCGTCGGCATCGTCATCGCGCGCACGTCACATCCAGGCGGATCAGAGACTTCCTGCAACCCATCTTGGACAAGGAGAAGTTCCTGGTCACCAAGGTTGCCGACGATGAAAGTGACGCCTTCATCACCCATTTGGGTTTCGAGCCACTTGGCACTACAATGCAAGGGTTTCGTACCTTCATCCTGAACGAGATTAAATATCCGAGGCCGCACTGATGAACACCTTCCAAATACGTGACAATCTGCGCTACTACAACCAGCGCTTCAGTGAGATGCCGGTCGGCGATCCCATGTCAGGTGCTGCTTACGGTGAATACTTGAAGTCGAAAGCGATCGGCGCCATTATCGGCGTGGTCGCTGCGGTCGCCACGGTCGGCGCCGCCGCCCCCATCATAGCTGCTGCTTGGGCAGGTACAGCCAGCATCGGTGCAGGTATTGCCGCTGGGGCCATGGCCGCCGGTGGTGTGATGACCGGTGTTGGCGCGGTCACCGGAAACAAGAAGCTGATGAAGATCGGTGGTGTGCTGGCCTTGGCTGGTGGCCTGGGTTCATTGGCCCTTGGTTCTTTCAGTACAGCTTCTTCGGTTGCCGGTGAGGCTGCACCGGGGACTCTTGCGGCGGAACCGGTTGCCGAGGGAGCCGCGGCCGAAGCATCGCAGACTCTCGGCGGCAAACTCGCCACCGCAAACACATCCGAAGCATTTGGCGCGGGTGCTGAAGGTATGAATGCTCCGGCTTTGGCTGTCGATAATTCTCAAGCTGGAATCCTGGCATCTCAGGACGCTGCTTTCGGTGCTGAAGGTTCGAGCATGACGGAGGCTGCCTTGAATTCAGGGTCAAATACCCAAGGTGGAATCCTGGCATCCCAGAACGCCGGCATGGGCAAGGAAGCCATCGAGCTTACCAACGCCGCCGCTCAACCTGGCACGCCGACCAATTTCACAGGAGCTACTGGGGCGCCTGTCAAGGTGGTCGAGGACGGCGGATTTCTCAAGAGTGCCGGTAGCTGGATGGACAAGAACAAGACCCTGGTTGAGATGGGCGGCAAGTTCCTGAGCAACCTTGGTGGTCAAGCCATTGGCGCCGATGGCGCTGCTGGTGCTGGTTACACACCAGAAGACAGGGAGGCTATGCGCGCCAAACTTGCAGCCGAGACAACGGGGATCAATGCGCAAACCGACGCCTTGCGTGCCAAGCAAGCCGCCGAAGAACAACAACGCAAGAACGCCAACACCCAAGTGTTGATGATTTCGTCAGAGGACCCGAACCGTGACGCCAAGGTGGCCAATGCGGTTGCCAACGGTGTGCCTTATCAGATCATGTTCCAGCCTGCTGCGACACCTGTTTCAATGGGTGGCAAGAACTACGCAACAACCAGTAACCAGTGGGCGCCACAGCGCTAAGGAATCCTCATGCCTATCCTCCAAGACTCCGTGCAAAACGCTCAACCTGCTCCTGGTGGCCAACCGCCGCCGCCGGCGCCAGGTGGCGGGCAGCAACTTCCACCTCCAAATCCGGCAATTACGAGTCCGCTTGTCAAGGCGCATGAAGACGAACTGGCGAACATGGTCAAGGTTATGCCGCCGCAAATGCGCGACGCCTATCAGCGTGTGGTCGTCGCCGGCAAGAAGATGATGTACGCACCGGAAACGGCCGAGGCAATCCAAGGGATCGTCCTCGACGACCAAGTTCCCATGCCAAACAAGCTGGGTGAGGGTGTGGCCAATCTGGTGGTGATGATGGACAACCAGGGCAACGGCAGCATCCCCAAGGATATTCTGGTTCCCGTGGGTGTGACCCTCATGTTCGAGGCGGCCGACTACCTGTTCGAAGTCGGGATGGAAGTTACCGAGAAAGACCTGTCCGACGGCATGGAGTTGATGGTCTATTCCATCTTTTCGGCATACGGCATCCCGGAAGAGGAAGTCAATAAGACCATCGACAAGTTGATGGATGGTCTCGATCTTGATGAAGAGACCAAACAGAAGTTGGTCGGTGGTGTCGAGGCGCGCGAGCAGGCCGACATGGAAGCGGCTGAAGCTGAAACCCCTGCTCAGGACGCTGCTGAAGGTCCGGCCGGTGAAGAAGCTGAATTCAGCGCTGGGTTTGCGGCTGAGCAGGAAAAGCGGAGGATGTAATCATGGGCTGGTCTCTAGCTGGAATTCTCGGTGCCGCCGCCAAGGCTGTCGGCGACACGGGTCAGGAATGGGCACGACGCGGAATCATCGAAGAGGAAAAGATTCGCAGCGAAGAGCGAGCTATGGAGCGCCAGAAGGAACTGGCCAACTACCAGGATGAGATTCTCGCTGCACGGGAAGCGCGCAGAGACGAACTGGCTGAGAAGAAATTGGCCAAAGAGCGTGAATCGCTTGCCGAGAACAACCAGATTATCGAGCGTGAAGCAGCCGATCGCAACATCAAACCAGGAACCCAGGAATTCTTCAAGTTCGGGGCTCAGTTTGCACTCGATAGCGGCCGCCCCGATCTCGCGAAACACTACAGCGATCAGTGGGATAAGTTACGCGATGATGATTTGAAGCGCGAGCAGGCCGCTGCTATGCGTGCTCGTGGTGACGGCGGTGGTGGTGGCGGTGGCAAGGGCAATGACTTGAAAGAGGCCGCAGCGATCAGCAAACAACGCGAGTTGGATATGAAGCGTATTGAAAGATTGGGCACTTTCAATACGCTTGTGGAAGACCCGAACAACCCCGGTAAAACCAAAGTAATTCCTGACGATTCCGGTGTCGATGTCCTCATGGGTATCTACGATAAAACCGGGGGAAACATGAGTGCTGTCACAGACTCCGCTGCCGCTGCTCGCAGAGAAATCAAGAAGAATCCAAAAATAGATTTCGCCACGGCAGCCGGTGATTATTTTCAAGAAAGAGTGGATACTGCAAGGACTGACGCTTTGCGCAATTCCGGAATGGTTCCGGTGAATGATTTCGGCCAGAGTTCCAGCAACGCCGGGGTCGAAAATAGCATTCCTTCGTTGGGGCTTCTCAGCACCAACACAGAACCGCAATTCAGGAATCCCTTGCCAACCACGGCCGCGGAAAGGCTGTCCGCGGCAAGCACACGCAGAAGTGGTGGCGGTGGTTCAACTGGTCGCGGTGCTGGGAAATCTGAACCCATCCAGCTTTACACCACCGACAAGAGCGGCAACAAAATACCCATCCCTTCGGGTTACTAATTCATGTAGAATCTGATCCACTTCCAAAGAGAGGTTGATCATGGCAACGAAGAAGACAAGCGATTGGGCGGATGATGTTGTAGCGCGCGAGAATTCAAAACCGCGCGATTGGGCTGAGACGGCAGACTATCTCCCCTATGACTATATCAATGAGCGTCGTCAGCAAGAAGTCCCTGAAGCCGTTGAGCTTGCCAATGATCGTGGTCTTGGTATCAGCGACACTGCTGTCGGTCTTGGCAAAGGTGGCGTCGATCTGGTCAAGGACCTTTCCGGTGTTGTCGCTTGGGGGGCCAATGCTGTCGGGATTGAAGACGATCCCAACAAGGGTATCCTCGATGAGTCGCTGAACAGGGCGAGTGCATATCTCCAATCCAAGAAGTCCCAGGAAATCCGTGACAAGGAGGCTGAACTTAGTCGCCTGATCGCCGATGACAGGTACAGCATCGGTGATGTTGCCAGCTATATCGCAAACAATCCGAGCCTTGCCGTGCAGATGGGTGCTGAAGCACTTCCTGGAATGGTAGCCATGGCGGCCGGCGGTGCCGGTGCCGCTTCAAAACTCAACTTCGTCAAGCGTGCCATTCAATCCGGCGGGTTCAGGCGCCTGGCCGCCACCACGGGCTTGGGTGGTGGGATGGAAGGTCTCCAAATGGCTGGGTCGGTTTATAACAACACCCAGGATAGTGGGGCCGCAGCGATGGCTTTGGGTCTTGGCGTTGTCACAGGCCTGGCACCTGGCAACGTGATCTCTACGGCGATTGAACGGGGTGCGTTAAAGACGGGTGCCAAGGAAGGCATCGAAAACCTCCTGTTGCGCGAAGCCGGAATCAAGGGTTTTGTTCCAGCCACGGGTCGCGCTCTTCGCGCGATCGGCGGGGAAGCGGTGCAAGAAGGTGTGCAGAGTACCGGCGAAGCCTTGCTCAATCAATATGGCAAGGGTCAGGAACTCAATCTATCAAGTGCTACAAAAGAGGGTGTCGCCGGTGCGATCGTCGGCGGAATCATGGGTGGTGCGGCCCACCCGGTTGTCGGGACAGGTGGGCGCTATGCCACCTCAGAACAGCGCGAAGCTCATCGTGCCGAGGTTGCCGTTGCCGCTCAACAACTTGAGCGCACGGAAGCTGAGTACCGCGCTGAACCCAACGAGATCAACTCTGAGCGTTTCGCCAACGCCTACTCAAGCTACGTCTCTCTGGTCACAACGCCGGTGGTGCGCGAGAAAGCTGCTGACGCCACCGCGGCTGCCGCGGCTAAGCAAACCCTTGGTGCCACGAGCGTGGATGAGGCGATCAGCGCTTTCAATTCCGGCGCGGAAACCAGTTCCATTCTAAGAACTGGCGCGAAGGCTGCTGAAGAGGTGCGCAAACTCGGTGAAGAAAGAGTCGCTGTTGAAGCTACTCAGAACGCGATCATGGAGGAGCGTCGTGCTCAAGCACGCGCCGAGGCCGCAGGAATTGAGGCTGATGCGAAGGCTCTGGGGATTTCTCCGGCAGCCACCCCTGCCACCAGTATCCCGACCGCTGCTGCCACCATCCCCGGCGAAGCCCTCCCATTCCAGGGTGAGGATGAGGTCAGCACTGCGGCCACCGCTGCCTTGGCCGCCGGCGCGGACGGTGCGGTTGTCAATTCGATTGTCAATTCGCAGAACCAATCCGTTCTCAAATTGGCTGCAACGGGTGGCCCTTCGCCCGAGATCAGGGCGCTCGCCACCGCCGTGTTGGCGCAGCGTGCGGGTGTTGGTGCCCCTGCTGCCCAGACCACACCGGAACCGGCCGCCGCTGCCCCGGCACAAACCACCTTGCCGCTTGAGGGTGGTAGGCTGAACAGCTTGCCGCCGGAACTGTCCGGAGCGAAACCAACTTATGGTACTACGCAACTGACCTTCGGAAGTGACATCGACAAAGCCGCTTACATCGCACGCAACGGCGTTAAGAAATCCAAGAACGATGCGCGGTACGTTTCTTTCGTAACCCAGGCCACCGGGATGACCGAGGCTGAGGTGCGCGCGCACGGTGAGAAGGTCGCGGCGCAGATCAAAGCCGGCAACAAGGTCGCCGGCCAACCGTTCAATGTTGAGCCTGTGTGGTCGGCCCCTGCCGCTGCCCAAACCACACCGGAGCCGGCCCCCGCAGCCCAAGGGTCAGAACCCAAGCACCTCGCAGAGATGCGCAACGCTTTGGGTGGATTGTCCGCCTTGCTTCCGGAAAGTGTGCAGAAACTCTTTTTCTCGCATGATTTTTCAGGTTCTTTCATTCCGGCAATCGGTTTCGCGCGCACAACGCTAACGCACACCAAGACGATCCCGAGCGTTTTGAAGAGGGCGGGTTTCACCCAAGAGCAGTGGGATGAGTTCCTTGCTGATCTGAAAGAGAAGATTCCGCCTACCAGGACTGAAGGCGTCCAGGCCCAGATCGAAAAAGGCAGCACCGTAGCTGAGATGCTGGACTACTTGGTTGCCAATGCCGATCCGCGTATCGGTAAGTTGGCGGCTGCCCTGAAGCGCTTCGGCGCCGGGAATCCAGCACTCGATCTCCCTTACACCAACCTGAAGAGAGCGTCGAAAACTGGTGAGCGCGGACTGACCCGGGCAATGAAGGGATCGGGTGAAATTACCGGCGTCGAAAACGTCAAGGGTCTTGCTGATGAACTGACCACACTTCACGAAATTACCCATGCGCTGACGCTGAGTTGGACGCTGACCGCATCGGTAACCGATCCGCTTTATGTGGAACTGACCCAGATGCTCGCAGAAGCCAGGAAGCACTGGTTCGCTACCGGCGGAACCACTGCCAATTTGCCGCGCGGCCTGAAGGATAACAATGAGTTCTTGGCTGAGGCTCAAGCCAATCCTCAGTTCCAGGAATTCCTGATGACGGTGCCGGCTACCGAAGCCAAGAACGCTTGGGATAAGTTCGTCGGCTGGATGCGCGACCTGCTTGGCGATCCAGATATTGATCTGCAAATGCTCGGTCAGGCGTTGGCTGCGGTACAGGAAATTTCAAAGCGCAGCACGAAGATTGGCAAGGCACTGTCCGCCAAGGCAATCAAGCCGGCGGTCCAGACCAGTGTTTCAGACGCCGAGCACATGGGTGACATGGCGACACGCGACCTGCTGGAAAGCGTTGTCGCCGACTTCTTCAAGTCCGACGATCCAACCGCCGTCGATGACCTGATCGCGATCAATGAAATGTTCGGGGGGATGTCCCTTGCCGAATTGCGCAACACGCGCACACGCATCACCGATCCGGATTCAACTCGCTTGCTTGATGCCGTGATTGCTCGGTATGAAGCCGGCTTCGATGACGCTTTCGACGTGATCAACGATCACATCACCCTGCTCGAAGAGGCGGACATGAGCGCCTCGATGAACGAGGCCCTGGGGATCGGCGAAGACGATTTCACGATCCAAACGGACCACGGTGAAACGATGGACGACTTCAACCTGAATCAGGTTCCGGAGTACGAGCGGCGTGCGTTCAACGCGGCCGATAGGTTGTTTGCCGCGGGTGGCAACACCACCATTGCTCGCATGATCAACCAGTCCGAACAGGAACTGAACCTCATCTCCCGCGCCGCCGGCAATGCGGCTCGTTCCGATCTGGCCCGGGCGATGCTCGACTACAACGACATCACCGCCGCACGTGTCGCTCTCGGGAATCACCTGAACAACCTGATGAATAACGACATCCTTGCAGCAACTCAGGATGATCGCAATAAGCGTGAAAGCGATCCTGAACCAAGCTATGCCAAGGGTGGGCGCCATCCGATCTACGACTTCAAGACCAGGCTCAAGAATGCCTACATGAGCGGTGCGCTGACCAAGTTGGCCGCGTTCTGGCAAACCGTCTTTGAATCGGATGGTCAGTTCAAGATCAACGTCGATTCGAAGAACATCCTGCGCGGGAAGGAAAGCACAAACGAGGACTACTCGAAGCTGGTCGCTGCTTACAACGAGGCCATGTTCGAAAAGGCCAAGGGGTGGGCGAAGGAACACAAGTTCCCCGAGCCGAAGGATAGTCCTGCCAACCGGGTGATCGTTTCTCTGCGCGAGCAGCGCAACGGTATGGGCAAACCCGAGATCAAGCTGTTTGTCCGTGGGCGCGGTCGTGATTTCCGTGGGGAAAATCCCTATCTGGCGACAACAAGCGAAGCCGGTGAAGCCTCGATGGACTTCAACCCCTATTCAAAGCAGAATGAAATCCACACCACGGACTTGAGTGGTTACGAGGGCACCGGCGACATCGCTTACCGGTTGTTCGCCGACATCGCCAGTGCGCACGGTTTCGACCTGCCAACCGCTGACATCCTGCTGACGAACAACAATGTCCGCCGTCCGTGGCAGACCGTTGCCGCCACCATGCGGCTCAAGAACCCCAACGTGTTGAGTCCGATCAATGCCGGCGGCGCGGTGAGTGCCTACGGGATGGACACCGAACTGTGGTCGCACCTGCGGGACCATGAGCGTGTTGGTGCCAACATCCTGCGCCACACCCACAACATGCTGGTGAATCGCCCGGGCAACCGCGGTCGCGCATCGAAGATCATTGTGTCGAACGGCCGTGTCTTCGATAACCTGGCCCCGCTTCCTGACGGAACTGGCTTCATTGCCAAGTTCGAGCCGAATCATCCGGATGGTGTGCCGAAGGGTCAGCGGATCAGCTTCGACGAACTTGAGATTCGGATGCGCAAGGCACAGGTTATCGGCGGAAACACCGATTCCGACATCGAAGCCGGGCGCAAGGGCGGTAGTGGCACGTCGATGGCGTTCGCCCTGATGTCCCAGCTTGTCCTGGATGATATCGAGAACAACCAACACGCGGATGTGAATCCTGCGCTGATTGATGCCGGCGCCAAAATGGGGAGGAATCGCGAAGGATGGTTCTTCGACAGGACTGAGGAGCAGAAGACCCAACTTCAGGATGAAATCCAGACAGTCCGGGAATTCCTGAACGATCCGAAGAACAGTGCGGAAGATCGCGCGGCGGCGCGCGAGGTGCTGCGGTCCCTGCTGGCCGACGAGATCGACGCCAAGATCAACACCCTGCTCGAAGAGCATGTTTCGCCGATGACCAGCAACGGCCGGCGCGGTGAGATCAATCGCCAGATCGCGGCTCTGCGCATGGAACAGCGTGCCAAGCGCGACACCATGGTGGAAAACCTGGGAGTGATCCCTGCCGAGGCAAGGTTCGATGCGATGGAGGTCTCGGATAGGGAGTCTGTTGCCCCGATCAACATCCGCGGCGAGCACTACTCGCACCAGAAGCGCAGCGAACTGCTCGGTTCGAAATACGGCACCGGCTACAAGGGTGCCGAGCGGACCCGCATCGCCGAATCCGATGACCCGCGCCTGCGCAACAGGGTCCATTTCTACGCTGACGCCGGGAAGGGGATTCGTCCAGAAAGTGGCGTCGGTGGCGTGAAGCATCTGGCAAACCTGGCCAATGTCTATCCTGCGCACGAAGACAGCAGCATCGCCAAGAGCATTCCGAACACGATCACCGGCGATGAGTACCTGAACGCCTTCGAATCCGCCGTGCTCGATGCCGGATACAGCGGCTACTCCATGCCGTTTGGTCAGCAGTTGGCAGTGGTGATGTTCGGCACCGATCCGATCCCGGTTCTCAGCAAGGAAGAAGCCGGCCCGGCCACCCCTGTCGCCAACCGGGCGCTTGCCGACAATCCGGAGGCACCCCTGTTGAATGTGGGTCTGGATGTTGGTGCCAGCGCGCGCACGATGAAGGTCAATCCTTCAACCGTGAGGTTGCTCATCGAGCGCACGGGTGCCAAGATTCTGCGCTCGAATGTGGTAGTGAGCACTTACACACATGATGGGAAGGAGATCACCGAGAATACCCTGGTCGCCGAACTCGATCGCCCGCTGACCGAAACGGAAGCAAGCGAGGTGGCCAAGCTCGCCCAGCAAGAGGCGATCAGCCAACGCTCACCCGACGGCAACATGCTCTACGGGCCGAAGGCGAAGGAGTGGGGTGCGTTCGATCCCACGCAGTTCGTCTTGCTCGACGGGACGAAGATGAGCGACGGCTCAGTTGAAGTCCAAGACACCGACACCCCCCTCTCCGCAGCAGACCAGCAAGCAATCATCCAGCAACCGGTGAATCCGGCCCACCCGAACGAGGTTCGCATTGCCGCTGGAAAGGCGCACAGCATTATCGAGCGGGTCAGCAAGCATGTGCGGCTGCGTATTCAGGATCAACACGTCACCTTGGGTCGGATCGTGCAGTCGCTGGGTATCAAGGCTGAGGACATCGCGATGGATGTCATCGGCGCGCTCACACGCACGCGCGGCCTGGTGCAGAGCAACCTCGAAACGCTGGTAAAAGACCCCCTGGCAGAGATCGAAAACTACCTCTTCAATGCAGGGGTGAAAGATCACCTGGCAAAGCTGGACAGCTATCTGAAGTACCGCCACGCCGAAGAGGCGAACATCCAAGCGGCCAAGATCAATCCGTGGAACGAGACCTTGCAGAAGGGCTTCAACCTGACCGACAAGCCGGGCAGTGGAATCCTGACGAGCGTCGCGCGCGCCGAACTGGTAAAGCTGGAATCGGGTCCGGATGGTGCAGCACTCAAGGAAGCGGGAAGACTCTACAACCAGATGATTGCCGGCTTGCAGCAGTACGCTGTTGAGCGCGGCCTCGAAGACCAAGACACGATTAACGCATGGCAGAACGTGTTCCCGAACTACGCCCCGTTCAATCGTGACCTGGACCTGGTGAGCACTTTCTCGACCGGCTCCCAAGGCGCTTCCGCGCGTGCTGGTGCCACGCAAAGGTTCATGGGTAGTGAGGCCAGCATCCAACCGATTCTCGCCAGCACGCGCCTGCTGGGCCAGCGTATCGTGAATCGTGGTGAAGCCGCTCGTATCGGTCAGGCGCTGCTGAACCTGGCGACCAAGAACACGCCGATGTTCAAGGCTAAGGATGGTAAGTGGTATCCGATGTGGAAGGTGGATACCTATCCCAATATCCGCACGGTCAAGACGGTGAATGTCTATCGCTTCAAAGACATCAACGGGCAGTACGTGCTGAACAGCGGTGGTGTCCCGCTTGAGATGTACAACCAGAACTCCGCTGACGCCTATCTGGCGGCGAACACCAACAATCCCGGTGGTCCCAAGGTGGTCGAATCCCTTGGCCCGAAGGAGCGTGTGCAGATCATCCAAAACCCGAACTACATCGCCCGCGACAACGTGGTGATCGTGCCGGTGAATGGTGAGAACCGGGCCGTCGTATTCAACGAGCAGTCCGAGGACGCGGTCGAGATGTACCGCAACTTCAAGGATATGGACACGGCAAAGCTGGGCGCCATGTTTGCGGTGCCGGCGATCGCATCGAGGTGGATCATCGCCACGGCGACCGGCTACAACCCTGTCTTCTCCCTGTTCAACTTCGCACGCGACATGCAGGCGACGGCGGTCAATATGCACGCCGAGAATATCCCGGGATGGGAGACATCCGATTCGGTCAAGCTGCTTCGTGATTCGTTTGGAAACGTAACCGCGCTGTTCAAGTACCTCGAAGCCAAGTACCGCAAGGTGCATAGCAACACACCGATGAACATCACTCCGGCCGTTGGCACACCGGCCTGGTGGATGGAGAAGGCCAAAGCCGCAGGTGGCCTGACAGGGATCATGGATTCGCTCATCGGGATCGAAGAGGCTGCCGCGCAGATTCGCGAACTCTTCGGTGTCAAGCCGCCGACCAACACCAAGCCGGATGCTGCCATCGAGGCTACCGATGCTCTAACCAACGTCGGCGAAAAGCTGGTCGCGGCTCAGGAATGGGCCACCGCCGCAATCGAGGGTGAATCCAAGGATCGTGTCGGCAAAGTCATCGGTGCCATCGCCGTGCGTATCGCCAACCTTAACAGCGCTGCTGAACTCGCCACGCGCACCGCCGCCTTTAAGGGTGCCTACGAGAAGTTTGTCGCCGCGGGCAAGACCGATGCGGAAGCAAGCGCTCTGGCCGCTAACATCTCGAAGGGTATCTCGGTCAATTTCAACCGCAAGGGTCAGTGGTCGGCGCGCGCCGGCGCCCTGTTCCCGTTCTTCAACGCCGCCGCCCAAGGTAGCGCACGCTTGGCAGAAACCATCTTCAACAAGAAGATCATCGACGTTCCGGACGGTCAGGGTGGAAGCTACAAGAAACAGGTAACGACGGTCACGCCGCTGGGGTGGAAGTTGTTGTCGGCACTGCCGGCGCTCGGGATGTTGCAGGCCCTATTGCTCATGGGGTACGACGACGATGAAATCCCGGATGCTGACAAGAGCCGTGCCTTCATCATCCCGATGCCCGACGGTGGTTTCGTGAAAATCCCCATGGCGCTTGGGATGAACGTCCCGTTCAACATGGGACGTGAGGGTGCGGACATGATCTTCCGTCCTGGCAATCGCCTGAAGCACATGGCCAACATGGTGATGCAACCCATCGAGGGATTCAATCCGCTGGGTGGGGCCGGCAACTTCATCCAGACCATTCTACCTGCCATTGCAGACCCGATTGTCGGACTGCTTCAGAACCGTGACGCCTTCAACCGGCCGATCGCCAAGGAGGACATCGACAAGAGCAAGCCGACACCCGGCTGGACCCGGGCCAAGGAAGGTGCCACCGGTCTGTCGAAGAAGCTGGCCTATGGGATCAACTTCCTCAGTGGTGGAGGGGAGTTTGGCATCGGCGCAATCAGCCCGACGCCCGACCAAGTTGATTACACCCTTGGGCAGATCACCGGCGGCCTTGGTCGCGAGGTATCCAAGGGTGCCCAGAGTGTCGGCACGGCGATCAACGCAGTCACCGGCGCGCCACAGGAAGAGACGCCGTGGTATCGGGTGCCGGTTGTCGGCCGTCTCTACGGCAACGTCAATGAACCGGGCAACGTGAAGGCGCAAATCTACGCCGACAAGGAAAAGATCAACGCGCTGGACTACGAGCACAAGCAAATGTTGAAGGCTGGGGAGCGTGCGCGCGCGGCTGAACTGTTAGCCGAGCACCCGGAGATCAGGCTCAAATCCAGGATCGACACCCTGCTTCGCGAGGAAGCCGAGTTACGCAAGCAGCGGGTCAAGCTGCGCGCCAACTCTGACGTGGAAGCGGTCAATGCGACCAACGCCAAGATCGACGAGAAACTGATCCGCTTGCGGGATGAAATTCGCAGGGTGAAAGGGTAGGGTCGGCGCCCCGCTGTTTTCCCACAGCCCGATTCCTCCTAGCTTTAGTGAGTTGGTCGGATGGGGCGCCGAGTGATCAGATCAAACGCTAACCATCCTGTGTGGTGTTGTTCGCAGGATTACGGCTGACCAGCCAAGCGTCTTGAAACTTGGCGGCCATCTTCCGTAGCTCTTTGGCGAGATGGGTGTAGCCGTCTTTTTCAAGAAGCAACGCGGATTCGATGCAGATGCGTGCGTCGTGAGATTCGATTTCCATTACACCCGTACCCCCATGTTGCGCAAGTTGTTCTTGGTCTCTTCGATGTAACGCCCAACATCCAAGTCCGCCGGGATCGAGTCGGGCAGCGTCATGCAGGCGGTGCTGGCGTTTGCCTTCGGCACCTTGTTGTCGTTATTGACGTAGTGGATCGAGCGCCGTTCATCGAGCGAGTAGTACCACCGGGCGACCCGACCCAGGAACACAGGTTTGTCCCCTGACATCACCGGTGCCGGCCGGCTGACACGCTTCAGTGGCTTGCGCTCCTTGCCCATGTCGTACCATGCCTGGCGATACCAGGCACCGCGCTCCAGGTTAATCCAGTCATCCACTTCCCGAATGTCGGTGTAGAAGAGGGCGCCGCCAGTGACGGACCGACTCTGCGTGAAATCGGCGAAGTTATCCACAGTCAGGTGTTTGTGGATAAACTTATCCACAGGTGTGCCATCGCGCAGATACGCTTGGGCCGCCAGGGTGCAGACCTCGTTTGTCGGGTTCTTCATCAAACCGCCGGGGGCGTAGATACCCTTGGCTTTGATGTCACCGTTCAGCTTCACGGCCAAGTAGTTATTAACATCCTTGATCGCGATGGTGCGATACCGGGTTTCCTCGAACTCGAAGTTTGTCAGAAAACCGTAGATGGAGACCGCATCCCGGATTGAAGCCATCACTTCTGGCGTCGCCGCGACGCACACACCATCCGTGTTGGCTGACACCACATGGCCGCCGCTCTCGATGATCATTTCGATGAGCCCGATCAGGTAGAACTGGCCGGTGAGGGTGGTGGCGAGCATGAGGTCAGGGGCGTAGAGCTTGCTGAACATGGAGCCGAGCTTCCCAAAGGTCCCATTTAGCATAATCTTCATGGCACCATCCTTGACCTTGTTCTCGGTCCGCTTTGCCTCCAACCGTTCATCCAGGATTTTGCGGTACTGTTCAATGAAGGCATGTCCCAAGCCGCGCGGGATCAAGCCGGCGTTCAGGATGATGTTGGGATAGAAACTGGCCACATCGAAGTCGCTGATCTCCAACCGGTCGTTGGCGATCCAGTGTTGCTGACGATCGTGCTGCGAGTGTAGGCCGCCGATCCCCATCTGATAACGACCCTTGCCGATCACGATCGGTTGCTCAAGAAAGGGTGGCAGTTCGATGGCGCCGTTGCCGGGATTCATCTTGAACACGAAGCGTTCGGCGCGCTCTTCCATCTCGACGACGATTGGGTTGCGAGGCTGGATGAACGGAGGTGCCGTGTAGCGCACGCCGGTCGGCATATCTACGGCGCCGCGGATACCCAGCACCTTGGATAGCACGGTCTCGGCAACCTGGGCATCGGACTTGCTGCGCAAGTCGATCAGATACACCTGGCTCATCTGCTCGCGCAGTTCCAGCGCACCCTGCAATGATTTGAACAGGCTCGCCGTGGCCACCAAGTCACCATTCATGCAGTATTCCTTGACCATCTTGCGCTGGTCGGCGTCGAGGTGGGCATCGTGGGCGAACGGCAAGTCACAGATGGATTTCAGACCCATCCTGGCGGCGTAGAGCTTGAGGTTGATCATCACCCCGGGGGCAACCTCGATCAGGTCAATGTGGTCGATCTCCAAGGGTTCCAGCTTGAAGTCGCGATAGGACATCCAGGCAGGCTTCTTCTCTTCGATGATGGTGTTGGCCATCCGCTTGACTTCGGCGAGCGGGCGCCCACCGGAGACCGCGGCCAAGATTGGCGCATCGAACTTAATCCCGTTGAAGGAGACCCACAGGTAGCTCGGATTGCGCAGCAGGGAGTTCAGCTTCACCAGGGTTTCGTGGTCGTTGCCTTCAAGCTGGATGGTCTTGCCGGTTGGCAAATGCCTGGCACCGAAGAAAAAGAAGATGTCATCCCCCTTGCCCATCAACTCGATGTCGAAGACGACAGGATCTTTGGTGGTGATCATTTATCCTTCCTCACCTCCTGCCAAAGCTGCCCGGTGTGTAGCGCCTTGGCGATGTCGGTGTCGCCACCCTTGTCCCGCTCCCGGGCAAGGTAGGCAATCACGGTGCCCTTCATGTAGCCCCGCAATTCTTCCGGGGTAAGCCAGTGCGCCAGCACTTCCCACGGCTGGTAGTGACCCAGCTTGCTGTAGTGGTCACCGCCAATCTGGCTGGACAACGGGGATTCAGGAATCCCGCTGATGACTTGGGTAGTCGAACTATCCTGCTCGTGGTCAGGTAACCCAAGCAACTGGCGCCCCGCTTCGGTCATGTCCCAAGTGCCGTCCGTCCCGCCGGCATAGATCAACCCGTGGTCGAGCAGGGGTGTCGGGATCATCTTGGAACCGCGCATGAATTCACGAAGATAGATGCGCAGGGTTTCAGTGTCGATGTCTTTCTCCATTATTTCCATCTCCATTCAAGGTTTTTCTTGGTCCCTTCGATCACCCTGCTCATCATTTCATCGCGAGCGCGGAAACCCTGTAACGTTTTATTCACGCTGTCGATGGATGTGTTCAGAGTCCGGGCGATCTCCGGTCCAGACATCCACACCCCATCTGGCAGGACAGATTCTATCCGTGCCCTGGATTCATTCCGGCGCTTCTGATTGGCGGGATTCTCAAGAGTCCGATCCGTGCTGTCATAGAAAGGACGGACTTCCATTGCGAGCATTTGGGCGAAGTTCATCATTTCCACATTCTCCTGTTAATGTGAGGGGGTGCCCCGTATGGCCGGGACCACGCCACCGCCCCCCCTGCGTTACTGCGACACCGATGGATGCTCCCAAAGGTCGCTGGCCACGCCGCAGGTTTCGGATTTTTTTTAGAACGCTTCCCCGATTTCGTCGGCGAAGTCGTCAGCAGCAGAGGTGCGACCGTCGATGCGTTCTCCGCGCTCAAGCAGCAGCACGTTGTTCAGACCAAACGTGACACCCTTGTTGGTGCCGGTATCGAACCAGAATGCCGTGAGGCTGACCTTCGCGTAGTCGCCGCTGTTGGCCTTGTCCGTGGTCGGATTGAAACCGGGAACGAGGCTGAGGATTCCGGGCTTCTCGTTGGCCGATACGGCAACGACCCAGCACCCCTTGCACTCTGGACCATAGGCTTCGCCGGTGGTTGGCTTCGTGCCGTCGCCATCATGGACGGTGCGCGGCCACGCCTTGTAGAAGGCGTCATCCTTACCCGGCTGCTTGGTGCGCTTTACCGTTTCGGCAGCGAGCTTCATGCGGTCGATCGTGACCGTATCGGTCTTCGGGATGAGAAGAGTGACGCCGAACTTCATCTCGCCGCGGTCATTGGCTTTCGCCTCGTACATATTCTGGGCGTAGGAAAGGCGGACCTTCTCGGTTTTGAACTTGGTGCTCATTGACTTACTCCTTGTGGTGACTTGTTTGACTGAGACTACATGGTACAGGGTGAAGTGCTTGATGTCAAGCCTTACCTTGCATTCTTTCTTCCAGGAACTTGCGGAGCACTGGGTTTAATGGTTTGGTGTTCGGCAGCAACACCTCCAGCCTGGTGGCCAGTTCGAGGACCAAGGGGTCGAGGACATTGCGGGCTTCAACCTCCCGCAACAACTCCTCGTCGCTCAAATGAGACAGGGGGGTGCGCCTCATTGTGCAAGCTCCTCGGCAAAATCGTGGGCCGCCGGGATAAACTCCGGCCGCTTGTCTTCCTCGCTGACCAGGACCGGGTTGCCGGCGACGACCTCAAGCGAGTTGCCCAATAGTTCGCCAACCTTGAGACCCTTGGCCTTCACCATCTTCTCGATCTCGGTGATGCCCAGCATCTTGGGCTCGGCCATCGGCTCGATGCCGACACCGCGCAAGATGCACACGGCGCGCACCACATCGACGACCTTGCGTGTCAGGCGACCGGAAACCCACTTGAGTCCGGTGACCTTGTGGTCGTGGGCCAAGGTGGCGACGTGAGACTCGACATCCTTGATCCATTTTTCCAGGGTCGGCAGGCGCAAGAAGATGGAGACAAGCTGTTCCTCGGTAAGCTGGCTTGGATCGAGCGGACTGCATTCATCCGAGAAGTCGAGGCCGGCGGTCGCAAGATTGTACTTAGCGCGCTCCTTGCACACGTTCCTGGCGCGACACCAGCGGCAGTGGGCACCAGGGGTAGCCGGATCGGTGGCGAGCGCCTTGTAGGCCCGGGCAGCCCGTTCCCGGTTGGCATCCATCCAGGCGACAAGCTCGGCCGCTGTGAAGGTCTTGCTGACCACGTTAGCGCGCCGCGGTTGCACGATCGACACCTCGATGAACTGGATGTCTTCGCTTGCCAGCCAAGACAGGCTGTCGAGCGCACCCCAACCGTAGAGGCTGAGTTGGGAGTTGTCGTCGGCCTCGACCAGGACACCCTTGCCCCCCTTCAAATCCAGGACGTGCAGGGTATGGCCATCGACGATGACCGCATCGGCAGTCCCGAAGATGTCGAACTCGGGCAGGATCGCCAGGCGCTGCTCAACGAACAAGGTGCTGGTCGGAGTCAGCTTCGAGCGCACGAAGTCAAGATAGTGTTGCACGCACTCGCGCATCTCCTGGCTGTCGTACTTGTCCCAAAGCGACAAGGTTGGTGCCCGATCGGCATTGAGTCCATTGGTCAAGCAGTGCTCGGCCATGGCGTGCGCCGCGGTGCCCCACTCGGCGGCATCGTTGGTGGTGTCAGGAAACGCCTGCTCACGCACAGGTGCCACGGCGCAGATCAACCAGCGCTCACTGGCGGAAGGACTTAGCTTGGCATGTTCGCTCATGATTTCCTCGGCTCGAAAAGTTTTCCCTGCCTACCGCACGGCGCGAACCACACCTTCTTGCGCTCGGCGTTGCACTCGCTACCGTGGGCGCGACCAGCGGGTGCGGACAGGGACCACGCATCCTTGCGATTCACGTCGGGGTTGTGGCAGTTCAGCTTCCAAGTGGAATCCTTGTCCGGCTTTGACCACATGCAATCGGCGCAGAAGACTACTGGCTGCATCACCGTGCTCCCTGCGGACCAACATCGCCGCTGTACTTGCCGGACTTGGCCGCGTAAGTGTGCTCGTCAGCCAATTCCTTGATGCGGTGGAAGCGAAGTTGCACGATGCAGTCACCCTCCCGCAGCCGAATTGCGTGGTAGCGCAACTCGTTCTTCAGTTCGAGCGTCAGGTGGCCGCTGTAACCCGGATCGCCATAACCTGCGAGCAGGTGCTGGATACCCATCCGAGCAGCCGAAGAGCGCAGCATCACGTCGCAGCACAAGTCCGCCGGCAGGTTCAGCTTTTCCTTGAGGCTGGCGAGGCAGAATGCACCCGGGTCGAGGATGATCTCCCCCTTGAAGGTGCTGAACTGTGGCGTCATCCCGTACTCTGCACGCTTGCTGAAATCGCAGATGTGGTGGAACCCGCCGTGGTTGTGCGGGTGCCGCATCTCGGCAAGGAAGGTGTCACCGAGCGTGACGTTGAGGCTGGCGGGGTTGATGTTGCTGTACTGGCCGCCCTCAACGACGCCGGTATCCAGCAGTTCCGCGATCTCCGCGTGGCCAAGGATACCGGTGTTCATCAGGACACCGCATTCAGTTTGGCGACGAAGCCGGCCAACTCGCCGACCGGGATGTCAGCAATCCTTGTGGCGCCCGGGTATTGGGCGATGATCGCCTTCACCTTCTCCGGACCGTGGCGACCGGCCGTGGCCACGGCGATCTTCTGCACTTCGGCCGCGGTGTAGGTCTTGGTGTCAGAAGGGGATTCCGTAGCAGGCGTGCTGGCAGCAGGTTCCGGCGCTGTCGGTGCGGTATCCGTCACGGGCGCACTTTGGGTAGGTGCAGGGGTCTCGACCAAAGGGGTGGGTTCCGTGGTGACCTCCGGCTCGGCACCCACATGCGTTTCGCTGTACAGCGGGCTGGGATCGGGAGTCTGCGCCACTTCAGCAGCAGCAGCAGCAGTGATCTCGGCCTTGGTGCGGCGGGTGCGCTTGGGCTTGTCGAACTGCGGGCCGGACGAGTGGGCATCCACCGGCTCGGTCACCACAACCGGGTCGATGGTCCGATTGGCGGCTTCGAGGGTTGCTTCAGCCTCATCAATCGGAGCGGTAAAGACCGGCGCATATTCCTTGGCGAGGCCGGTGAAGAGGGCACCAAGCAGGCGCAGTTCAGAGACAGTCGTGGAATCATCCACGCGAAGTTTCAGTTTCATGGGTTTCTCCTGTTGTGAAATGGTCCGGGTGATTGGAACACGGCTCACCCGGAAGCCGCTCTGAAAGGTATGCCTACCCCGGGATCGCCTAATCGACGAGTTCGACTTCCTCGCCACGCTTGCGCGTCTCCTGTTCGATCAGGTCGGCCGCAGCCAGGCTAGCCAGGGTATAGTTGTCGAAGAGGGTGGCTTTTGAGCGATCACTAACGAACCGGTGGCCGTCGTCGAGCACTTGGATGAACTTGCGGTTGGTGTGGGTGATGACCGTTTTGCCGCTACGGGTAAGGGGATCGACACCGTACCCTTCGGCCGGCTCGACCGAGAGGGGAAAGATGCCGCCAACGTCAGGTGTTCCGCGCATTGTGTTGCTCCTAAGTGGAATGGGTGAAAGGGTTAGAGGGCCTTGGCCATGTCGCGTTCCCAGATTGCCACACGATCTTTGATCATCTGGCGAATCTCGGGGATCAGCGACTTGGGAACGAAGACTGCGGTCAGGCGGGCGTAACCCTTGGCTTGAAGCCTAGCCACGTACTCCATCTGGCGCCGACTCCCCGGCGTAGGTTCTTTCTTTTTCATGCTGCCTCCGGGGGCGGGGTGTTGTCGTTAGCCGCCTCAACCCTGGCTTGGGTGATCTCGTCGAGCTTCACGGAAAGTTTGACAAGACCCTGGAAGAACTCCGGCAGGGTGGGCGTCTCATTGGTTTGCTGATCGACCATGTGACGCCGGATAACGTCACCCAACCCCACATAAGTGCGGACAAGGAAGTCCATATCCTTGGTCAGACGCAGTTCGACGAAGCCGTTTTCGTCGGCATTGACGTAGAATTGCTTGGCTTCATCCGTGTCGGCGACGACGGCAGTTGGTTGGTCGTTCATTCCGTATCTCCCATCTCGTTGCAGAACTTTACCATCGTGGAGTTCAGGGCAGTAATGTGGCGCTGCTCAAGGTGCTCCCGGCAGAACGTGATGGTCACCTTGCACTTGAGCGAACCCGGGCTATCTGGACAATCGAAAACGCTGGCCGTGAAAACAGGTTTGTCTTTGTGGGGTGCGGTCGCCTTCTTTTCTTTGCGCTGCGCTTCAGCCCGCATGGCTTCATTGGTGATGGTGTTGAGCTTTTCGATGCAATCTTCGGTGATGATCTTGTCGATGGCGTCAAGGGCACCGCGCGGATCGCGCACATCATGTGTGCCCAAGATCGCGGCGATGCGTTCGATCAGGGTTTTGGTCATGCGGTTTCTCCTGTTATGAGTTGATGGAATGGATTATCACACATTGACTGAGTGTTCGTCAAGTGTTTATTTCTTGTAGGCGACTGGAAATTTTGAGCCTGTCTTGAGCGCGACCATCCTCGGGACGCGCATTCCCCCGAGTTCAGCACGCGCCAGCGCATCCTGGGGGTTCTGCGGCAACCCTGGGATCAGGGCGCGCCTTGCCCACATCGCCATCGCGCGCTGCGATACGCTCGGCCGATGATCAAACAGCAAGTAGTAGTCCTCGGCGACCGGACTCTTGCGCCCGGGGGAATAGTAGTTCGCGACGAGGGCCTGACTGCCGGCGTGGGTGACACGCAGGTTGTAGGTGACGTTCTCGACCGGATACCAGCGCAGACCGTTCTCATCGGTGATGACACCGGAGACAACGAGTTGCCCCGTCCGCGGGTCGTAGATGCGCTCACCATCCCTGGGTGGGGGAAACTCTTCACCGCACACCGGGCATATTCTGGTGCCGCAGAACACAATCGTGAAGCAAACGTCACACACCTTGGTTGGGGCGTCACCCTCGCTCGTGCGCGGCGGGTGCCCACACACCTCATCAACCGGACCCATGTCATCCACGACACCGACGAAATCGCAGAGCAGAGCATCTTTCTTGCCCGGGAAGGTGCGCATGATCCGACCAACCGCCTGCACATAAACCAGCGGGCTCTTGGTCGGACGTACCATGGCCAGCCCATCGGCGCACGGCGCATCAAACCCGACGAGCAGGGTGTCAACCGCCACCAAGTAGCGTATCTTCCCCGCCCTGAAGTCGCTGACAATGGTATCGCGCTCCTTCTTGGGCGTGCTCCCAAGCATCACGGCAGAGCCTGGCAGCAGGGCACCCAGATGCTCGGCGTGTTTGACTCCTGACGCGAACACCAGGATGCTGTTGCGCTCGGCGAATATCCGGATGATGTCCTCGGCAACCTTGGTGTTCAGGTTGTCGAGATCGACCGCGGCCTGCAATTCACCTGGCTTGTAGTCGCCGGTCTTGTTGTCAATCCCGACATGGCTGACATCGAGACGGGTCGGCGGGTTATAGCTGACCACGTTGCACAGGTAACCGTCGCGCAACAGTTCGCCCATCTGGACCTGGGCGCAAACACCGGTGGTGATGGGCGCTTTGAGCATGTGTAGATGAATGCCGCGACCGTCGAACGGTGTGGCAGTCATGCTGATCACCCGCATACCCGGCGACACCTTGCGCAGTTTGGTGATGAACTCCACGTAGGTGGCGTTCCCCCAATGAGCCTCGTCGATCAGCAGGGTGCGGATCGTGGGTAACCTGTTCCAATGGTTCCGGATGGATTGAATCCCGGCCACGATGATGGGACCTTTGGTTTCCTTTCGACCAATGCCGGCGCTGAACACCGACACGTTCAAATGCTCAGGCATTTCCTTGGCAGTCTGGGCCACCAGTTCCTTGCGGAAGGTGACGATCAGAACGTTGCCAATCTTGGCATAGTGGGTGGCCAGGGCGGCAGAAATCAGCGACTTACCGCCACCGGTCGGCACCACGATGGTGGGCCTCGCTTCCGGATAGTCGATCAGGTGTTGCTTGGTCAGTTCGACCATCTGTTCTTGGTAGGGTCTAAGCCGCAGCATCCCCAAGCTCCTCAAAAGTCGCGATCGGCAATTCCTTCAACTCGGTCAGCGTCGGCACACCAGACTCGAAAGGGATCAGCGTTTCAGTCGGACTGATCCTGGCCAAGGTGTTGAAAGCGAACTCACCCTTGATCTTGATCCCGACGGAGATGATGACTTGGTGCTTGGACACGTCGGCCACCTTCCCTCCCCAACGGGTCAGGGCAATTACCATTTCGGTGACGTGCCGTGGGAAGGTGTGCAACACATGGCGCTCACCTGCATGCGGACCATTGAGCACGGTGAAATCCAGGCCGGCGCGGGACCAGTAGTGCAGGAAGACTTGGTATTGGCCGGGGGCGAGCAGGTTCATGGCAAAACCCTCCACAGCCAAAGTAAAATTGATGCGCTGCACAAAAGAGCGCCGGCGACACAGCCCCAGCGCGCCACGTGGTAGGCCCAATTGAAGCCAATACCAGACTTGCCCCAGCGCGCCACGTGGTAGGCCCAATTGAAGCCAATACCAGACTTGCCCCACTTGATGTCGACGATAAAGGCAAGGATGATGACACCCACCCCGAATGCAAACATGACTTTTTCTCCTGTCAGATTGTGAAGGTTTGATTCTACAACGTCTTGGCTTCGCTGTCAATGATTGATCCGCTCCCGATATTCTTCAACTGGTTCGGAGCGAACGGTAGCTGAATGACCAGGGTGCCACCGACCTGGGCATCGGGTGCCTTCTCGAACGCTTCAAGCTGGGACAGTTGTTTGCTGGCGCCCAGCTTGTCGGCCGCCTTGCTGTCCGGGTCCAGTAGGATGGAGCGAAGCGAGTTGATGATCTCTTCCCGCTCGATCCGGCCACCCCAAGACACCATCTCATCCCTGATCTCCTTGATCCGACCGACAACCTCGGGCGTGCGCAACAGCTTGCTCGCGTTCCAGCTTGGGTTGTCGGGAATAACCCATTGCCCAAGCTCCACATCCTGCACGGCGAAAGCGATCTCATAAGCCCGGGTCGGTAGGCGCCCATGCAGGACGATCTCCCGGCAGAACACCTCGGCCTGCTGGGTGAGTAGAAGGCTGGACTCTGCGCGCATCACCCTGACTGCCCGGTCCTGGTCTTCGGTGCTCACCAAGGGGGCGTTCAGGTAAAGTTGGTCGAACGTTAGTTCTTGAGTTTCTGTTTCGGTCATCTCTTTACCCATTCCCACCTGATTCTGCCCACCTCATTGCCGCGTTGGCCATAAAAAATGCTTCAGCACAGGTCATTTTGCTTGAGCGAATATACAGACAGCCGTCGGCATCGTAACCAATGATCAGGATGTCCTGCATCCCTGCCTCCACGTCAGCGAGTGCTGAGTGAACTGCTTGCATTGGCGTCATTGAGCTATTCACCCTCGGATAAATTCGTTTGATTTCTGCACTCATCTCTTCACCAATTTGTAGAACATCCCGTTACCGATCTTCTCGGCGGTAACACCCAAGTCAGCCATCACCCCCTTCGCAACGCCGCGGTTACCCTTGAGGTCATCATCCATAAGTAAGGTGTCGGCGATAAGTCGGCGCCAAGCACGATTGGCATTCTCAAGCTCGCGGCGCGGGACACCCTGAACATCTGGGCATTCGAACAGCTTTCCGCCAGGCTGGACTTCGCGGCGCAACGCTTCGTAGTCGTTGGCCCAGCGCACATGAATGGGTGGTCCGTCGTTGCGCTTTGTGATCCAGTCAAGTTGTGCCAACTGAACAACCTCCATCAAGTAGGTGGCGATGCCGGGATCAATGCGCTTGGCGCTGGGGTCCCGGCCCAAGGTGAAGATGGCGGCCAGCTTGGTCAGCTTCTCAACCTCGCGCATCCGCACGGAATCGAGCAAGGCATTCTCCCTGACGTAGGTGTCGAAGAAGGTCTCGGCCTCGGCCAGGATTTCCACCACCTCGTTTCCGAAACCGATGTACTGGTTGTTGCGCGGCACCGCCTGGCGCTCCTTCGCCGCCTGCTTGTACATGGTGACCATGTCGGCTTCTTCACCGGACATAAGTTCGACCTCGGCAATCATCCCGGACATTCCGCGACCGCGGCCAAGCGCTTCGAGTTGAATATCCAACTCGTTCAGGTGTTCGGCGAAGTCGGCGGCGGCATTGCCCAGCACGTTGCCTTCTTCGCCGCCGGTGATCTCTTCGAAGTCATCGAAGGCAGACTGGCCGATGTGCTTGATCCTGGATTCCTTGGTCGGCGCATCGGTCTCAGGCTCGATCCGGACAATGAACCGCGCGCTGAAACCGTTGGTCAGGAACTCGGGCTTGGCCACGATCTCGGTCAGTTCGGCGGTGCCGATGGCGTGGATGTTCAAGTGCGGTTCGACCACATCACTGAAAGCGTTGCCGACCATCTTGCCACCCGTCGAGTAAAGCGGGGGATTCAGGATGCCACCCTCATGGCTCTGCGAGTAGGCGGTAAGCAGGGAGTTGTGCAACGTGGCGAGGTTGGCACCGATGTTCCCGGTGTGGGTGTCGATCAGGTTCTTGCCTTCGTCAGTGAGTTGCAACACGTTGTACCCGGCGCGCTCGTATGTAGCCGGCCAGAAGCCGCCGATGGAAAAGCTCATGTTACCGATCACGCTCGGACCATAGGGGGTGAGGCGCATGATGCGCTTGATCCAGTCGAGGCGTGTGGTCTTGCCGCCACCCGACGGGGCGATTGCCAGGACGTAAAGGTTCAATCCGGTCGGATCGTGACGCTTGCGCTGATGCACCCAGACCCGTCCGCCCAAGATCACCGAGTACATCTGGGCGACGGAGAGGATGGCCATGATGGGGTCCAGCTTGAACTCGTAACCCTCACTCAATTCCTTGTGGGTTTTGATGTCACCCCGTGTGGCGAACTCAATCACCACGTCGCGCATCCTGCCAAAGCAGGGCGGCATGTTGTGGATAACTTTCGCCTGACGCTCGGCCAGGGCCATGTGCTTTTGCTTGGTCGCCTGCCGCTCGGTGATCGCTTCTGCGAGATCGCTTGGATTGACAAGCACGAGACCCGGTGGTGGCTTCTGCCCGAGCAGGCGTTCGGCCAGGGAGTTGAGCACGGGTTCACCTTCGAGCAGCGAGCCGATGCCCTCGGGACTGGCGTCGTGCGCTTTCCTGACCATCCCGGACAGGCCCAGCTTCCTGGCGGCCACGGAGAACAGCTTGCGACCTTCGAGGACCACGCAGTTCGGGGAGTATTTCTTGAGGGCACCTGTTGGCGGGTGCTCGTTCTTTGACCAGGCATCCAGCCGGGTGATGATCCCCTGCTCGGCCTCGGTTAGCGTGTCCAGGTTGGCCAGCTTCTGCGGCGTCAGACCCCAGCCCCGCAGCCCAGCACCGATGATGCTGATCCAGTGCCCACGATCTTCAGACCAGGGTTCGATCACCGTCAGGCAGCGCGCAAACAGTTCCTTGCCGGCGTCGTCGAAGGTATGATCCATCGCATCGAGCAGATCATAGGTTCCAGTTTGACCCTGGCCGGCGGGGGCGACGGAATCGGCGATCGCTTCGAGGTTGGCGAAGTCCAACACCTGATCAATCGGGCGGCCGAACAACGCCTGCACGTTTGGCTTGCGGCCAGGCCTGGCCTGAAAGAAATAGCCCTGGCTGGCGGGCAGGATGGTTTTGGGCCCCATCCCGAGCAGTTGCTTGAGAGCGTTGGCCGCTGAGGCATAGCAATCAACGGCCAGTTCTTCACAGGGGAAGATGGCCCGGTAAGTCAGGCCGCTGTCGTCGGAACTGAAGCTGTCATGGATGAGGACCTGAAGGTTGCGTTCCCGGCAGGCGGCGAGCAAGGTGTCGCGATGCACCCGGTCGCCGCCCCTACCATCGAAGTCAAGCACGATAGCAGTCACCGCCTCAATGTTCTGGCCGGTGCGGGTGCGAGCACCATCGGGGTAGCGGCCGAAGTAGAGGGCTGGACCAAGTTTCTTAATCTCAAGCGTCCCATGGATCAGTCCATGCTTCTCGATGAGAGCGGTTGCCACATCCTGGCTGACTGCCGGCTGGCTGCCAATCATGTCGGCGAGAGTTTTGATATTGAAGGTGCGGTTCGCCGATGACTGGCGCACGGTCGGCGCGAAGGCGACCTGGAATACCAACGGTAGGGTGGTCACCGGGGCAATCTCTGACATGGGATTTTGGGTTTGCACATTTACCTTTCGACATCAACACTTCGACATTATGGGGAGGGTGGGCGTCGCTCAAGGGATCAATCAAGAGCGACGCCCAGTGCTGATGTCGAAGGCAGCATTGCGGATTCTATCCGGGACCCAGTAGGTGGTCAAGCACTGTTGCGAGCCGAAGCCCTTCGAATATCCCCGACGATGTTCATCATCACCCGACGGTCAGACCCTGTACCGGATGCGATGACGACGGCCCCGTTACCCAGGACCAGGCGCAGATGACCGTTCTTCGTGTGCCCTGTCGAGGCGAACGTCACCCCCGACTTGGCTTCGAGGTCCTGGATCAAGCGGCGATGCCTGGTGTTGGTGATGGTGCTCACGGCTTAACCCATTTGTCATAGGTCATACCTCAACCTCCCCTGTGATGTCCCCGGCGGGGAAGCGTTGCCAATATTCTGCGTTGAGGTCTTCGGCCCATGACAAACCGTGATGGTGTTTATGCCGCCAGCACTCACTAGTCACAATGACCTTCTTCGGCTGCTTGGGGCGACCACGGTAAAGGTAATTTTTGCGCCAGCCGTTCCCACACCATTCCAGCCACGGGCAGTATTTGTCGTTTCCGGGGTCGCTTTGAAACTCAATCTCCCACCCTTTGCCTTGAGCGATTGCCACTGCACCTATGTCGTTGAGTTCAACCCATTCGTAGGTCATTTCATCCTCGCTTTGTAGATTGGTTGCCCGGACTTCATGCCGCCCTTTACCCAGGCAGCACATACTCCAGTGCCATACTCAACCACTGTTACTCCAACGGGCTCAGCATCACAGATGATGCAGTTGCTCAGATCATCGGTGGTGTTGAGGGCTTTGATCGCAATATCGTTGCCGATGCTGTTACCGTGCTGGTCGCCGTTTCCAAGGCATGCCAGTTGCTCAAGATAGCCACGCAGCATCACGATCTGCTTCTCGCGATCTGCAAGTTGCTTCCGTAGCTCCTCGGCCTCCGCTTTATACGCTTCTGCACAGTCTGCCTCATGCGTGGCTTCGAGTTCCTGAATCAAGCGGCGATGTTTGGTGTTGGTGATGGTGCTCATGGTTCAGTACCTCCCGTTGCGGCGGCGCTCACGTTCAGCGCTACCAAAGGTGGCTTCGTAACGCCGGTCGAACTCCCGGTTGTTGCGCTCCATGCGCTCCCAGAATGCCCGGTTGTCGGCGGCCTGGTCGGCCTGGCGCTGGCGCTCATCGGCACGCCGGTCAGCCTCAGCCTGGCGCTCATCCGCCCGGCGCTCGGCCTCGTAGCGATCGTAGGCGTGAGACGGAGCACAGAAGGTGAGCAAGCTCAGGCACACGGCGATGATGATGGTCAGGGAGATGAAGGTGTTGAAGCCGCGCAACTCTTTCTCGACTTCGGTCTGATCCCACAGATCGAAGTGGTCCGGCGGGGTCTTGATCTGGCGGCGGGCGGGTTTGATTTCAGTGCTCATTGGGGTTTCTCCGTGTGGTGGTGGTGGTGGTGGTGGTGGTGGTGGTGGTGGT
>WBZP01000432.1_pt1 | contig 56625 bp, 40 predicted proteins | sample 5204301 | NCBI WGS metagenome assembly WBZP01 (sample SAMN12412401, study PRJNA552823) | activated sludge metagenome | isolation source: activated sludge from nitrification reactor of wastewater treatment plant... | place: USA: Pennsylvania | collected 2017
AGGTAAAGCATTTATTCCACAGAAACCCTTATCCCTTCGCTGTGGCTGGTAAATTCAGGGGCATACATACATTGTATGGTTGTGATACCATTGCTGAAATTCCCGTTATGGGTTACAAACATCGGGTATTCAAATACGTAAGTGCCCCTGGGGAGCCAGCCAATAAAGAAATTGGTGCTTGCATCTTTTGTTGATTCGTAATAACCAAGCCCATCCTGCCATTTATATGTGCTGATCACATTCACCGGTTCCATACAGGAGGCACGCATATCTTTCATATGGATATATTCCATATCCCTGTCTGCCCTGAGTTCAATCCTTACTTTTATCTTATCTCCGGTATGTAATGTTTCCCCTTCTTTCAGTTCTGTCAATACGGGTCCCCTGTCGCTGTTTTTTTCAATGAACAGCTTTTTAGAAAGTTTCAGGGCAGTTTCTGATACGGTTATCTTATCAAGGTTTTCAAAATACTGCCAGTAAACCGCACCCCATGTAGTAGCGCTTTCCCCGGTGTTTTTTGATACCGGGTTAATTTGAACACTAATATGTCCCATTTCGGGAACAATCTGGTCCGCAGTAAATTTCCTGCTGAAATAACCGGTTCCGGCTTCAGCCGTTTGTTCGTTGCCAGCAACAGAAACATTGCCCAGTTTTATGGTTACATCTTTTTCTGCAGCCAGCCAGTTTGTGCCATAGAGTAGCAGGGCGTAACAGGCTTCTGCCGTAGCTTTGGTGGTTTTCCAGTTCTGTACCTGCTTCTGTTTCAGCAGCCAGGTTTTCAGGTCGTCAATAACCTGTACATTCCTGTCAATTTCTGAAAAAGCTTCTATCATCATTGCCTGGCTTTCTATGGGCGCCTGGTACCAATAGTATCCACCTTGTGAAAGTTCTTTCCAATACATGCCCATTTCTTCTTTATAAATGGCATTTTCTTTCAATGACCTGATGATGGCTTTTGCCGTGCCTGCATCTTCAGTCCTGAATAATGCCAGGGCAATCATAGCCTGCATGTATTTACTGTTGCTGAGCCAGTATTTCACCGATTGGTTACGGTAATATGTATACGCTTTTTGTGTGGCACGGCTTACCGGGGTTCTGGTGAAGAAGCTCCGCATATAGAGATACTGGATAGCCGTTGCTGACAGGTTGTTGCTTTTCAGGTTCGCCTTGTACCTCACCAGGTTATCATATTCATCTTTCAGCCTGGCATCCAGGTAGGGGAGCGCTTTGTTTATGATGGGTGACAGTTTTTGATAATCATCATCACTGAGTGCATCCAGTTTTTTCAAATGCCCGATTCCGGTTAGAATATACTGGGTGATAAACCGGTCGTCTGGCCCGCCTTTGAACCAGGAGAACCCGCCGTTGCTGCTTTGCATTTCTTTCAGTTTGGCAAATGTTTTTTCTTTTTCCCCGGCCATCCTGGCAAGATCAAAAAGAAGTGCTATGTTTTTCTTTTGCTGGTTTTCATCCTTTGCATCCAGTATCCAGGGCGTTTCCTGCAGGAGCAGTGATTTCAGATCTTCATTTTTTTCCAGGTTACTTAACAGGGCGGCTGTATCTGTATGCTTCCATTTTTCAAAAACTGTTTTTATGGCAGGCCTGGCATTGGCTATGAAAGAAGCCAGGGTATTGGCATAATAGCGGTTAAAATTCTGTTCGGCGCATTCGTACGGGTATTCCATCAGGTAAGGCAATGCCTGTACCGCATACCAGGCGGGGTTAGTACTGAATTCAACGGTAACTGCGTGCTGGCTAAGTGTTTCACTGTTACCGCTGTTTAACAGTTTGTCGAACTTGAATTCTTTCCTTGAAACTGAACGCAGGTTTAATGGCATACTCTCGGTAACAAGTATACGATTTGTTAGTACCGGCAGCATGGATTCTTCCCCATCGCTGAATTCGTTGTTTTTAGTTACAGCTTTTATTCTCCAGGTGATGGCAGAACTAAAGTTTTCGGGTATTGATATGGGGAATTTTATTTTTGAGCTTTGTCCGCCTGCAACCGTGAAGTATTGTACCGGGAAGATGTTTTTAAACCAGCCATCTACCGGTTTATTTCCCAGTGCATCCAGTAATTCAAGCTGAACCGTACCCGTGATTTCTTTTTCTTCCAGGTTTACCAGTTTGGCGGAAAATTCCAACTGGTCTCCTGCCCGTAAAAACCTGGGTGCATTTGTTTGCAGCATCATGGGTTTTTGTGTTATCACGGTCTTTTCCAGGTAGCCGCTGGACAATTCACGGGTATGCGACAAAGCCATTATTTTCCAGGTAGTGAGCGCTTCGGGCATCGTAAATGAAAAAGATGTATTGCCGGATGAATCCGTAAATAGGGCAGGAAAGAAAAATGCGGTTTCGTTGAAATTTTTGCGCACCTGTATATTGTTATTTCCCGAAAACCCTGCCGGTGATGGCAGGTTCGGATTGATAGTTCGGGTTGAATCGGACACAGGTTCTTCACTTTTATTGGCAAATGCAACACCGGCCACTTTTCCGGCCACCGCTTTTTTAACAGCAACTTCAGTTGGTACTTTTGCATTTTCAGCCTGCGGCATTGCCATGGCTGCATTGTCTGCTATGGCAAACCTTTCTCTCCTGTAAGTATAAAAATCATTCCAGCCATTATGGTAAAGTTCATCATAAGATTTGACTGTTTGTTGTTTGTCTTCAAAGGATATTTTTTCATATTCATCGGATTGGATTGCATTAAAACCCCCGTTTTTCCAGTTCAGGTAATCAGTAAATACGGGCCACAACGATTTCAATGAATACCAATTGTGTTGTTTAAACTGATCGAGGGAGGCATCATACATACTGATAATTGTTTCTGCAGCTATGGCGTCACCCTTATGCCCGCGGATGTTCAGTTTCCATTGTTCTTCACTGCCGGGCAGCAGTTTATTGCGGAATGTTTCATATTGTAAAACAAGATCCTTGTTGCTCCATGGGATGAGGAGGTTATTGGATTGGCTATAAGCCCTGTTGTGCTTAACAAATGCCACATTCAGGGCAATACCACCCCGGTCATTTTCAGAAATGGACAGTTCATTATTGTATGCTGATCCTGCATTTACCGGTACGAAGGCCGTATGTAAGGATTTATCCATCCTGCCGGTGCCGTGAATCAACCATAACCTGTCATATCCTGTTGAAATGCTGTACGGTATTTTATCACCCGGCTCTGCTTTTTCCTTACCGGTGCTGATAGTTATCTTATCCGGGTTTTCTGCTGTTTGGCCCCGGCCATCGGTAACCTGTATGAATTTTTCAGTACGTACCTGTTCGCCATATTTGTCTTTGGCGACTGCGGTAATTTTATACCATCCTGTTTGCAATTGTCCGTTCGTAATATTCCATGATCCGTTTTCATTGCTGCTGTCGGTTTTATCAATCAGTTTGTCTCCCAGTTCCCATTTGTTCAACTGGCTTTCATCGCTATATACATCATTTGGAAATAGCTGGTAATATTCCGCCTTGCTCATGATAAACATATCCGGTGTTTCCCAATACCTATCCCTGAAAATCTTTTTCGGGGAAATGAGTTTTTGGAGGGAAACATTTACAGATGCCTTTTCAAATATGCCATTCATGTTAGTACTTGTTATTTTCATATTCCGGATACTGTCGGCCTCAATCCTTTCTGCAATGGATATTTCTAGTTGCAATGACTGGTATGCCACTGCAATGCTGGTGCTGCCGCTCCTGGTTTCCCCATTGATATCGGTGATGTCGGCATGGACTTCATAATAAAAAACCGGTTGATTTTTCTTATCCGCTGATTCATCGGGCAGGGCTTTGAATTGGATGCTGAATATTCCGTTTACATTGGTAGTTGTTTCACCGTTTGTAATTTCCGTTTCCTGATTGCTTTGCGGATAATAGGGCCTTCCGGATAAATAATAGCTTCCCCAACCCCACCAAACAGGATATTGAACTTTTCTGATAACCCGGTAAACCACTTTAGCGGCATCAATGTTATTACCGGCATAAGCCATCGCTTTTCCGGTAACGGTTATGCTATCTAGCAAGCGGTAGCTGCCGGATGGTTTGGTAACTTCCACATAGAATTTCGGCCTTTTATATTCTTCCACACTGATATAATGAAATGCATTAGTTAGCGAATCCTGAATAAAGAACTGCCCGTTCAGCAATCCTTCCGGCAACCGGAAGCTGCCGTTATATGATCCGTAATCACTGGTGGTAACATCCAGGCTGTTTACTTTTTGTCCATTGGCATCAAACAAGGTTAGTTTTGTTTTTATTCTGCCGGCCGGTTCGCTTTTTTTACCGGTGCTGTCGGTGCTTACCATGATTCCTTTTACATAGACCAATTGTCCTGGCCGGTAGATGGATCGGTCGGTAAATAAGAAAGTCTTTTTTACAGGTTTTTTCTCGTAACTGTTATAATAATACCCGGCAATATGGTCATCCAGGAACAATTCATCCGTGTTGTACGTTACCTGAACAGCTGAAACATACGTTTCGCGGCTTCTTGCCAGTTTGATATACCCGTTGGCGTTACTTGTATATTTTTCCAGTTTTAACTCTTCATTCCTGCGGGTATTATAATCATATTTCTGTTGCCACAACTGCACAATAGCATTGGAAATCGGGAAACCGGTCTCCCTGTCAAGTATATATAATTCTTCTTTATTGTTTGACAGGTAACTGATATTGCTTACATGTGTGATGAGCCTGGCGATAATATTTTGTGATTGGTTGAAATCTGGGTTAATGCTTGCCAGTATGATGTAGATGCCGGGTTGCAAGGCATCTATTTTTATTTCTGTGGCATGTAACTGGTGGTCTTGCAGGTTGGGCAGGCTGATATTCCATGATTTCAAGGCTTTGAGGCTTGTCAGTTCAGACAGGTTATCGTTGTAGCCATGCTGTACTATTTTTTTCATTTGTGCCCTGTCTGTTTTAATGATCCTTAGATGCAGCTTTTCAATGTTCTTATATTTCACGAGGCAACGGAAAGGGCTACCCGGAGTGTTCACATTTTCTGTTTCCATGTTCAGCGCTGGCATCAGGATTCGGTTAATGAGATTTTGGCAACTGATGGCTCCTTCCGTGCCAGGAAACCTGTTAATAGCCAGTTCACAGGTTTCTTTTGCCCGCTTTATTTCATATTGGGAAGTCGTATTGTTCAGCCTGTCGTAGGTGCTACCCTGGCTGTAATACAGTTCTGCCCTCAAATACATGGCGCGTGCTGCAGCGGGGTTGCCCGGATACTTGTTTTCAATGCTGAGCAGTGCATTTTCATACAGTCTGTCTTTACCGGAAATTACTGCATGCTGGTTTACAAATGAAAGCCTTACCAGGTCAGCATCAAGCAATGCATCCGGGTTTGTATCCTGCAGGTGAAACTTCAATATATCCTGTAAAAGCCTGATGGCGTTAAAATAATTTGATGAGCTGTCTTTAGTTACGAATGTTGTTTTGATGAATTCCGGGGCGGGCGCGAATATTTTTTCATCATCCAGAACAAATTTGTATGCAGGCATAATGATGCCGGTTTCATCGTTCATGAAATAGGCCGCAGCCCGGTGTGCCAACAGGTCGTAAAGGGTTGGCCTGAGGTTCCGTGTGTTTTCACCTTTTTGCAGAATGGCTTCAATGCCTTTGAGTGATGTGGTTTTAAGTATTGATTCGTTTTTTAGTGACAGCTTATATTGGGATAAAATGGTTGAATGGATTTTCTGCAGGCTCCATGTTCTGATATCTTTGCTTTTTTCTTCTGCAAGTTCCGTACGGTTGTAGAATGTATACCGGTTGTTTTCCAGGTAGTTCATAAAAAGTTCTGCTTGCATGCTCAGCAGTATATTTTTAGCCGGGGCTTTTGCTTTTGCAATCATTGTATCCAGGTAAAATATATTGTTTTCCCTGTTGTCCTCTTCAATCATGTTCCTGTATTTCATCTGGTACATGGCCGACTTCACCTGCTGAACCCAGTTGCTTGCTGCCGTGGCCATTTTGAAGATAAGCTGCACTTCCTGCAAGGCAGATTTTGTAAGCCCTTTTTTTTCGTAGCTGGCAACTGATTTCCAGTTTTTGCCATATTCATCCGGCGTTTGAGCTGAAGCGTTGAAAGATACCATAATGATCAGGGTTGATAACAAAAGGATTTTTTTGATATACATGAGCTGCTTATTTATTGTTCGTATATGCTTGGATGTAATGCTATGCCTTTTTTCATAAATTATGAAACAAATATTTCTTTAACTAAATATTAAGTATTTGCCTATAAACATAATTGTATGGGAATTATCCAAGCATTAGATTTTTAACCACTAAAAATTACGAAAATGAAAAGAATATTTACAATTATTTTGACTTTCGCAATCACATCCTTCTTGTTTGCCCAGCCAGGCGACAATGAGAGACGTAATTTCAATCAAAGCAAATTAAGTATCAGTATGATCAATAATCAGTCATTTTTGGTACTCGTTGATGGCAGGAATGTAGTAAGCCGTAATAATCAGAGCGGTATCCTGATCAATGATATCAGGCCAGGTTATCATAGTGTAAAAATTTACCGTCAGGTTTCCGGCAGGAAATATGATGGCAGGAGGCCCGACAGGAACCGCCAGTTGATATATGAATCAAACCTTAACATCAGGCCTAATTATCACGTAGACATCACTGTCAACCGTTTTGGACGTGTGTTCATAGATGAAAGGCATATGAGCGGTAATTATTATTCCGATTTTGATGATGACGGATTTGGAGGATATGGCTGGGGCGATAATGGTTATCATGATCAGTCAATGAGCAGCCAGTCGTTCAGCCAGTTCATCCAGGTGTTGAAAAGCGAATCTTTTGAAAATACTAGGCTCAGCCTGGCTAAACAAACCATTTCGGCCAATCAGTTTACTTCTGCACAGGTAAGGGAGATCATGCAGCAGTTCAGTTTTGACAACAACAGGCTTGAGATAGCCAAATACAGTTATAAGAATACGATTGATAAGAATAATTATTTTATGCTGAATGATGTGTTTTCCTTCAGCAGCAACAAAGAGGAACTGGCAAGGTTCATTCAATCGTACAGATAAGTTTCGGTGGCTATACTTTGGCAAGGGGGCTGGATGTGAATCCGCCCCTTTTTTATAGGTATAAATAAAATGTGCTGATGCAACCGTTTTGGAAACGCACATCAGCACATCTGTAAATTTTAATCTTATTTCTTTATGGCTTCTGCCATTGTTTTACCGATGTCGGCCGGGCTGGCTACTACATGAATGCCACAGGCTGCCATGATCTTCATTTTTGCAGCGGCCGTATCATCTTCTCCGCCAACGATGGCGCCTGCATGGCCCATACGCCTGCCCGGAGGAGCAGTTTGTCCGGCAATGAATCCTACCACTGGTTTTTTATTGCCGGTTGATTTGATATAGTTCGCCGCTTCGGCTTCCATGCCACCGCCAATTTCACCGATCATTACAATTGCATCTGTTGCATCGTCGTTCATGAAAAGTTCAACGGCTTCTTTTGTGGTTGTTCCTATAATCGGGTCACCACCAATTCCGATAGCGGTAGAAATGCCGAGACCAGCTTTAGCCACCTGGTCTGCCGCCTCATAGGTAAGGGTTCCCGATTTGGAAACGATACCGATCCTTCCTTTTTTAAATATAAATCCGGGCATGATGCCAACTTTACATTCTTCGGCTGTGATAACACCGGGGCAGTTTGGCCCGATCAGCCTTGTTTTGCTTCCTGTAAGATAATTTTTCACTTTCACCATATCCTGTACAGGGATACCTTCCGTAATACAAACAACCAGTGCAATTCCGGCATCGGCCGCTTCCAGTATGGCATCGGCAGCAAATGCCGGTGGTACAAAAATGATACTTACGTCTGCGCCTGTTTGTTTAACCGCATCTGACACGGTATTGAAAACAGGTTTTTCCAGGTGCAGGCTGCCGCCTTTTCCGGGAGTAACACCACCAACAACATTGCTGCCGTATTCTATCATTTGTGTGGCATGAAAAGTACCTTCCGTACCGGTGAAGCCCTGTACAATAATTTTGGAATTTTTGTTAACGAGTACTGACATGATTGCTATGAAAATTTAAGTTGAACTGTTCAATTACGGCGCAAAGATAGGGGAGAAGGCTTATTGATGGAACAGAATATTTACAATGGTATTGCGGTATGATCCGGAAGATGATTTGTGAAAACTTGGTTGGTATCCGCCTGGCGTCATTTACTGAAACAAAATGAACCTTTTTCGGGCTTATCCCTTTATTTCCCCATCCGGACCAACATGCCCTTTGGCTTCCAGTTTGCGCATATTTTTGGCATCCTGCAGGAATTCTGAAGCGAAAATAAATTCATTCAGTTGCTTATTATCGGAGAAGATGATATCCTTGCTGTTACCGGTCCATTCTTTCTTTCCGGCAGCCAGGTAAAGGATATTATCGCCTATTTCCATCACGCTGTTCATATCGTGGGTATTGATGATGGTGGTCATGTTGAATTCCTTTGTGATATCATAAATGAGTTTATCAATCAGCAGTGAGGTTTGCGGGTCGAGGCCTGAATTGGGTTCATCACAAAACAGGAATTTGGGATTTAGTACGATGGCGCGGGCGATCCCAACCCTTTTTTTCATTCCGCCGCTTATTTCCGATGGGAATTTTTTGTTGCTGCCGGAGAGGTTAACCCTTTCCAATACTTCGTTTACCCTTTTTAATTTGGCAGCCAGGGTATCTTTTGTAAACATGTCAAGCGGAAATTTTACATTATCTTCCACACTCATGCTGTCGAACAGGGCTGAACCCTGGAACAACATGCCAATCTGCTGCCTCAGCAGTTTTCTTTCTTCATGCGACATCTCCGTAAAACTCCTGCCGTCATATATGATCTCTCCTTCATCGGGTTCTATCAACCCAACGAGACATTTCTGCAAAACGGTTTTGCCGCTTCCGCTTGTACCGATGATGAGGTTGGCCATACCGGTCTCCATCACATGGCTTACACCGGCAAGTACAACCTTGTCGCCAAATTGTTTTTGTATATTTCTGAATTCAATCATGGGTGCATTTATAAATACGTCGTCTACGGGTTATAGTAATATGGCAGCCAGCACATAGTCTGCCAGTAATATCATCACACAGCTTACTACCACGGAAGTGGTGCTGCTCCTGCCTATTTCCAGCGCACCGCCTTTTACATAATACCCGTAATAGGCAGAAACAGTGCTGATGATAAAAGCGAAAGTGTATGATTTTATCAGAGCGAACGTTACATTATAGGGCATGAAATTCTCCATCAGCCCGGTGTCGAATGTTTCAGGAGAAAGTATGCCTGATGCAGATCCTGCAAAACGCCCGCCATAAATGCCAAGCACCATCGATATCACAACCAGCATGGGTATGGTTAATAGCGCCGCGGCCACTTTGGGCATTACCAGGTATGTTTTGGTGTTGATACCCATTATTTCAAGGGCATCAATCTGCTCGCTAACACGCATGTTGCCGAGTTCACTGGCTATCTTGCTGCCGATAACCCCGGCCAGTACTATACATACCAGCGTTGGGGAGAATTCCAGGATAACGGTATCCCGTACTATGGTGGCGATTGTTTTCAGGGGAATCAGCGGGCTAACAAGCTGGTAGGAAGTCTGCACAGTACTAACCGCACCCATGAAAACAGAAATGATGGCAACGATGCCGATGGAACCTATTCCAATTTCGGAGCACTGGTGCATGAATTCTTTCCAGTACAGTTTTGCATTTTCAGGCCTGCTGAACATGCCTTTCAGCATCAGGATATATTTCCCGAAATGTGTAAAAAAATTCATGGCTCAGGTTGCTGTTTTCATAATTTAATAACATCGTAACGTCGGCTTCAAAAGCCTTGTTTATTTACGGTGCCTTGCCCACCAGGAGCTTTTTTTAATTTCTTCTTTGGCATTTGTTTTTGACTTTGACTGTGCATCAACCACTGCAATTACAACCATGTTGAATATAGAACGGATGGAACTGCCTAACTGCAACACGTGAACCGGTTTTTTCAGACCAAGCAGGATCGGCCCGATGCTATCTGCACCACCAACTTCCTGTAACAGGTTGTATGCGATATTTCCGGCAGCCAGGTTGGGAAAGATAAGTGTATTTACTTCCCCGTTTACAAGTTCGGTAAACGGGTAATTGTCTTTAAGTATTTCTTTGTTAAATGCCAGTATACCCTGGATTTCTCCGTCACAGATGAGTGAACTGTCTTTTTGTTTTACAATTTCACGTGCCTTACGTACCAGGTTCGATTCCGGTGAATTGCTGCTTCCGAAGTTTGAATAGGAGAGCATGGCGATTTTAGGAACGATGTTGAACATTTTCACTTCTTTGGCAACGAGCAGTGTAATTTCGGCCAGTTCTTCTGCGGTGGGGTTGAAGTTTACGGTTGTATCTGCCAGGAACAATGGGCCGCGTTTGGTGAACAACAGGTACATCCCAGCAATTTTTTTAACGCCGTCTTCAATGCCGATGATCTGTATGGCCGGTTTGATGGTATCCGGGTAATTCCGGCTTAGCCCGCTGATCATACAGTCTGCCTCACCTGTTTCAACCATCATACAGCCGAAATGGTTCCTGTCTTTCATCGATTTGAATGCTTCATACCTGTTGATGCCTTTGCGCTGGCGTTTAGCGAAAAACAATTCGCCGAACTGTTTTCGCATTTCTTCCATATCGTCGTTTTTCGGGTTGATGATGGGCATGCCTTCCAGGTCTATTCCGTTTGCAGCTGCAATGCTGAGTATTTTCTTTTCATCACCTAACAGGATAGGGTAACCGATTTTTTCATCCAATACGAGCTGGGCGGCTTTCAGTATTTTCACATTTTCTGCGTCTGCAAATACAACCCGTTTGGGGTCGCGTCTTGCCTTGCTTCCTATTACACGGCTCAGTTGGTTGTCTAGCCCCAGCCGTTTATTGAGTTCTATGGCATATGCATCCCAGTCAGTGATATTTACCCTGGCAACGCCGCTTTCAATGGCCGCTTTGGCAACAGCAGGCGCTACGATAGATAAGAGGCGCGGGTCAAGAGGTTTAGGGATGATATATTCGCTGCCGAATGAGATGTTCTTTTCATTATAAGCCAGTGTTACAATATCGGGTACCGGCGTTTTTGCCAGTTCTGCCAGCGCCCGCACGGCTGCCAGTTTCATCGGTTCATTGATCTGTTTTGCCCTTACATCCAGTGCGCCCCTGAAGATGTACGGGAAACCAAGTACATTGTTAACCTGGTTAGGGAAATCGCTCCTGCCGGTTGCCATGATCAGGTCTTTCCTGCTGGCTACTGCCACATCATAGGCAATTTCGGGGTTTGGGTTAGCCATAGCGAAAACGATCGGGTTGCGTGCCATTGATTTTACCATTTCCGGGGTTATCACATTGCCAACGCTGAGGCCTACAAAAACATCCGCATCTTTCAACGCTTTTGCCAGGTCATACGATTCATATTTCTTATCTACACAAAAGGGTTTTTTCAGTTCTTCCACATCTTCCCGGCCATGGTATAAAATGCCTTTCCTGTCAAATACCATAAAGTTGGAAGGTTTTGCACCAAGCGCTTCATACAGTTTAATACAGGCTATGGCAGCTGCTCCGGCCCCGTTAACCACAAACCTTACTTTGTCAATTTTTTTCTTTTGAATTTCAAGTGCGTTCAGTAATGCAGCAGCGGAAATGATAGCGGTCCCGTGCTGGTCGTCGTGCATCACAGGAATATTGCAACGTGCTTTCAGTTCCTGTTCAATATAAAAGCATTCGGGCGATTTGATATCTTCCAGGTTGATACCGCCAAAAGTAGGTTCAAGCGATTTTACGATCTGTACAAATTTTTCCGGATCGGTTTCAGCGATCTCAATATCGAAAACATCAATATCTGCAAAGATCTTGAACAATACGCCCTTTCCTTCCATCACCGGTTTGCCTGCTTCCGGCCCAATGTTTCCCAGGCCAAGCACTGCGGTGCCATTGCTGATAACCGCAACCAGGTTTCCTTTGGCTGTGTATTTATATACATCATCCGGATTGGCGGCAATTTCAAGACAAGGTTCAGCCACACCCGGAGAATAGGCAAGAGAAAGGTCTCTCTGCGTTTTTGCTTCCTTGGTAGGGATCACTTCAATTTTACCTGGTCTCCCTTTTGCGTGATATTCTAGCGCCTGTTGTTTTCTTAATTCTGTTGCCATATCAATACAGTTCAATCCATACCGGTTAGTTTAGGCAGGATGAACACGCAATTTACAAAATATGCCATTGTGTGGCCAGTATATTAATGTTTAATTGGGCTTTGCTTTAAATGACCATGTTATGATAAATTCGGCCACTATGTTTTCTTCCTTGTCTTTTCCTACACTGCGAGCTTGTACACTGGTGCTTTTTCCGGATGCAGCCGCTTCACGTATGGCTTGCTGAAACTGATTCCCGTCTTCGCAGATGAAGGTAGTTATGCCCGTAGCCTTTTTCATAAATGTTCCTTCCACTTTTATAACGAGCATACTGATAGCGGGTGTTTGCCTGTAAGTGTACATCATGGCAAGGATGCCGGTACTCATTTCGGCAGCCATGCTCAGGCACGCGAAATAGGTGCTCTTAAATGGATTTTTTGAAAACCATCTGTATGGAATAATAACGGAAGCCTGGTTCAAATCCGCATATTTAACTCTTACCCCACTGAAATAGGCTGCTGGTAGCCTGGTAAGCAGGAACCAGGTGAATTTAAAAGGGTTTTGGATGAGTTCAAGGAAACTGGATGCGGATGCTGTCATGTAGGTTCATTATATTTTTGATTGTACATATAATTACGGTCAGCATGCATGTTCAATGGTTGAATACATAGCCTTACCGTATGTAGCCGGAATGTATAACTGCAACAAGTGACAGTAATATTTTGCTTACAATGTCATTGCTTGTCTATTTCTACAATACAGGTAACGATGTCGTTACTGCCGTTGGTATCAGCTTTGAAATAGATGCTGTTATTATTACCGCTGCTGAATATAATATTGCCAACCGTATTGTCTGAAAGCGCATCGTTAAGTTTTGAAGTAAAATCAGGTTGGGAACTCTTATTTATGGCATCATTGATGGCATTATAGTCAAGCGCTTTTTTGCTCACAATAATTCCCATGAAATCCCTGTTACCTTCCTCATCTGCCTGGATGGATTCTTTACGGGGGAATAAGCGGTAACCTGTTATGCCGAAATAAGGCGAATGGATTGGTTTATAGGGGAATAAAACGATACTTTTTCCGGAAAGGTCAGGTGTAAAGATATAAGCATAACATTCAACGGCATTTCGCAGTTCAATCTTAAACTTTGATCCTTTCCTTATAGGGGCAATTGTTCTGAAAATATTTCCTGAGGCCACTTTCAGCGGTATGTTCTGTTTTGTTTCGTTATCTACCAGGCCGATATTGCATTCAAGTGACATGTTAAGGGCGGCGCCTCTTTTTTGTAAAGGATCGATGCCGTAGGCTTCCCTAACAAATTCTTTAAAATCACCATAACGCACATACGCAATGCCGTTCTCTCCCCATTCGGGGCCCCAACTGTTCATGATCTGGAAAGCGCCGCCTTCCACGCGGTCATCATATCCGATAACACACATGGCATGCCCGCCAAATCCCATTTGCTGCCTGTCGGCTTCCGTTGGGTGCCACACTTTTTCTCCCATCATATCCTGCATGAAACTGCCGCCAACCATCATACCGATAACGACGGGGGCATCTTTGGCCAGGTGTTCCTTTACTGCACGGATATTTATCCCGTTCACATCATCGGTTTCCGTGAGCCTGTTAAAACCATGTATTTTGTTGGCGGCTGCTTTTTGTAACAATGAATTGTTTGCCTGCCTGCTGCAATCCGATTCATCATATGCAAAATCCTGCAACGGAACTGATCCGGTTCTTTGCAGGAACTCCATCGCCCTTAAAATATATGAACCCTGGCAATCTTCCAGTGCAATATTGTTGTAAACGAATGCCGGGCTGTAGGCAACCTGGTTCGGGTCTGTTTGCGTGCTGCTTGATTCTAAAATTGTCCTGGCCGCATAAACGCTGCTCCAGGCTACGCAGCTTCCCTGCCTTCCCTGGTTGAGTCGCTGTGGTGCAAATCTTGCCAATGATACCGCTTCGGGTAACGGGTTTTTGTTGTTGTCATCTTCCAGCCCTTCGTATACACTTGCTTTTTTGAATTCATCGGGGTTGAAATTATAACCGCTTTGAGAAAACAGGCTTTGGATGGTACTCGCCGTATTGTTGTTGCAGCCGCCTTTGCTTAAAAGGAAATATCCGCCGGCAAGCAGTATTAAAAGGAATATCATTCCTTTGCCGCCTTTGAACAGCGTAAACAAAAGGGGGAGCAATCCCAACAGGTTTCCGCCACCTCCGGGCCTTCTGCCTCCACCTTCTCCCGTATTTTCATTATAATCGTCCTGCTGATCCTGCGGATCATCTACCATATGTAAAGCCATGATGCAAATTTAAAACTGTTAACGGATGTATGTTAAATGTAAGCCCTTTTTTCAGAATCACATGGTATCAAAGTTATTTTTCGATGATCTCAAATTCGCGGCTAATGCTGTTTCCTTCCTGGTCAGTTAGTGTGATAATATGTTTTCCTGCTGACGGATTTATTGATAACTGGTGATTGCCACTGGTACTGCCAATGAACTCATTATCCAGTGTCCAGAAAATTTTTGATGTTTTTTTCCGGTGCATGGCGGTGAAAATGGTTCTACCCTTTTCGCCATTCATTTCCATGGGTATATAAATCCTGGCTGCCGGTTGCGGATAGATGATTTCCATCGGCTTGCTGTTTCCCTGTTCAGTACAACCGGTCATGAATTCCGGTACAGGTTTATAATCGTGGTTATGCTGCCTGTAATAATATTCCATGGCAGGGGGCAGGATGAACCAGCTTTTATTTATCATATTTGACGGAGAATAGCAGTTGGCAGACACCTGGAATGTTTGGGCCTGGTCAAGATGTATCAATTTATGATAAGGGCACAATGGAGATTTGCCTGCATTAGGCGGCATGAAGAGCGTATCGGTTTCATTACAATCGGTACCGGCCCTGAAACCTGTTTGCCGGCAAACAGGTACAAATGTATAATTGTACACCGGCCTGGTAAACCAGGTAACGGTAGGCAATAAACGAAAAATATCAAACATGGCAGGGGCGGCACAGTTTATTCCTGTAAGGCCCGGCCGTCCTTCCCCGTCGGCGTTTCCTGCCCATACGGCAACTACATGTGCAGGTGTAACCCCAATGGCCCAGGCATCCCGGAAACCAAAGCTGGTTCCGGTTTTCCAGGCAATTTTTTGGGAAGAGGAAAATTGCTGCCAGAGGCCTTCTTCTCCCGGGCGCATCACTTCTTCCATTGCCATAAATGTGAAATAAGCCGATGTTGCGTCTATACTTCCATTCCAGCGTTCGTTCTTTTTTTCTATGATATTGAAAAAACGCGGTGGATGTATATCTCCCGCATCAGGGATGCCCTTGTTCCGTTGCTGGTGGTTTACCATCCTGGCCAGCGAAGCATACAAACCGGCCAGCTCCCACATGGTTACTTCACAACCACCCAGTATCATGCTGAGGCCATAATGGTCTGCCGGTTTTTTCAATGTACTTATTCCGCATTGCTGTAATAATTCATAAAACCGCTGGTACCTGTATTGCTGCAATAAACGGACAGCCGGTATATTCAGGCTCCTGGCCAGCGCCTGGCTGGCAGGTACAGCGCCATCATATCCCTGGTTGAAATTTTCCGGCGTGTAACCGGCAATGTCAGTTGGAATATCGGGCACCAGGGAGTGAGGAAGCGTTAAGCCATCACTGAGCATAGCAGCGTACAATAAAGGTTTCAAAGCGCTTCCCGGGCTTCGGGGCGCAGTAATGATATCTACATCAGTTTCCATTTCCTTGCTGCCGGGGTTGTATATGTTTCCAACATAGCACAGTGTATTTCCTGTTTCCACTTCCAGCACCAGTGCGCAGATATTGTTGATGCCGTTGCCTTTTAACTGAAGATGCTTTTGTTGCAGCAAGGCATTAACCTGTTGTTGCAGGATACCATTAATAGTCGTTTTAACTTTTGTAGGTTGGCCCGAACCTTTATTGACTTTTATAAACTTTTGTAAAAGATGCGGTGCATGCTGGGGTAAAGGAACCGGTTTTTCGGGTATAGGTTCCAGTTTTGACAAGCGGGCGGTTTCTGTTGTTATTTTTCCGGTTTCAGCCAGCTTGTCCAGCAGCTTATTTCTTTTAATAAGCAGCGCATCCCTGTTTTTCCCCGGATGTACCAAAGCGGGTGCATTGGGCAATACAGCCAGCGTTGCCATCTCTGCCCAGCTAAGTTTACCGGGCGCCCTGCCGAAATAACGCCATGCTGCAGCATCAAGTCCAACAACATTACTGCCAAATGGCGCATTGGATGCATACATTGACAGTATTTCCCTTTTTGAGCAGCTCATTTCCAGCCTTACAGCAAGTAATAGCTCCTTTAGTTTGTTCCATACGCTTCTTTCATTATTCCTTTTTGCCAGGCGTATTACCTGCATGGTTATGGTACTTCCACCCTGTAATACTTTACGGTTCCTGAGGTTGGCAGAACCGGCACGGGCTATGGCTGCAACATCAAAACCCGGGTGCCTGAAAAAGCATTTATCCTCAAACGTGGTGATGCAATCGATGAATTTTCCGGGCACATCCTTATTGGCCGGAAACCTCCATTGTCCGTCGGCGGCAATGGAGGCATTGAGCAGGTTGCCATTGGCATCCTCAATTACATAACTTGTTGGAGCCAGGAAAAGATTCCCGGGCATCATCAGCCAGAAAGCAGTTACAAGCAGTATTATACATAAAGCCGCAGCTTTTAATTTCCAGGAAAGCAGCCTTAAACGATGTTTGAATGCCGAAATTATTTTCATTTATTAGCATGCATGAAATACGGTGAATGGGTTAATAGTAAACTGCCATCCTCAAAAATCAACCCGCGTTCATTTAATTATTGTGCCAGCACTTCCACCCATTTGCCACCGGTTGATGCGCTGATGCTGTTATCATACATTGCCTGGCAGTTGGTAGCCGGTAAAAAATACCTGCCGGGGTATGCAGCATTCAACTGAACATAGTAAATCAATGTTTCGTTGGGCCTGATATTGAAATAGCTGTAAACCCTGTCATCTCTTACATCCTGGTAGGTTGCTGCTGATGATTTGAATGCCCCTTCACCATCCATCATCCTGGGATTAAGTATTTCCCAGCCGGAAGGGAATACCTGGCTAAGCGCCATTTGTGAATACATTCCCCGTTTACCCGGATTGGTTATGGTTACTTTTGCAATGAAATCTGTTCCCTGAGGGATTTTGCTGATATCAAGCGGTGCAGCATTTCTTGACATATACGTTACATTCATTACGAGTGCGCCGGTATTGTTTACGGGCCTGGTACTGTCGCCGGTAGCCGGTTGCCCGCGGGTGATCAGTTTCAGGTACAGGGTATTTTTTCCTTTGTTTGTGATACTTACCGGTACAGCATTTGTTTTGAACTGTACGGGCAATTGGCGAAGGTATGATGCTGAACTGATATCGGTTCGTGCACCGTTGATGCTGGCTGCAGCAATAATCTTTTCACCGGAAGGGTTTTTACCGCAATAGGCTGCAATAGCCAACAGGGAATAGGCCGTTGTTTGTGTACTGTACCAGCTGTCTTCCGAAAGCCTCGCTGCAACTGTTGTTAATACCGAAGCCGCTTTATCTCGTTTACCCATTAAAGTTAGTGTTTCAAGTACCATGGCCTGGTCGCGTAGCCCGGAACCGTAAGTGATACCCGGGTTATTCCTCACCGGCATGGCCATGGAGAGACCGCTGATAAGGTCGAGCGCCGTATTGTCCTGACCGGCTAATTTATAGGCTGCAGCGAGCCTCCATTTAGCTTCTTCCGACAGGTATTTGAATTCCTTCAGCCTGTTCATGGCCCCCAATGCCGCTGATTTGGCCAGGGCCAGGCTGTAAAGCCGGTATGCCTGTGACAGGTCAGCTCCATAAAAATTGGTTGAGGATGGTGCCCAGTTGTTGGCTTTTCCACGCTGGAAATTTATCCATTGCTGCATCAGCTGGTCGCTAACAAAATACCCATTTTGCCTGGCTGCCAGCAGGAAATGGCCGGCATAAGTTGAGCCCCAGTCATCGCTTTCATTACCACCCGGCCAATAGCTGAATCCGCCATCAGGCCTTTGAAACTGCTGTAATTTAGCGATACCTGCTTTTATATTTTTATCCACCTGGGCCTTTTGCTGGTCAGTTAGTTCGGTGAGCTGGTTAAGCACCAGTTGGGGAAAAACGGCGGATGTTGTTTGCTCGATACAGCCATGGGGATATTCAATGAGGTAGCCCAGGCGTTTTTGCAGGTTCAAGGAAGGAATAGATGAAATTTCCAGAACGCTATTGCTAAGAGCGGGTAACCCTATGGGTGAGGCGGTTATATTCCACTGCTGACCGGGTGCCAGTGTAAATTCCTGTACGTTTAAAATAACCGGGTTAGGGTTCCTTACATCTATTTCCACTTCATCGGTGGCAGATTCGGAACCGGATGAAGCGGAAACTTTTACCTTTCCAATTCCCTGTATGTTTTTTATTTTAACATCAAACCAGGCAAGCTGCTCACCTGTTTGTGAAAAATGTACAGCCTGTGACTGGCTGCCCAGCACCTCCATATATTCATTAGCCTGCAGGTTCACATTTACCGTCCTGATATTGTTCTCCATAGCAAATACGGTAACCGGTAATTTGATGGTTTCTCCGGGAGATAACACACGGGGCATAGTAGTAAGCACCATTATTGGTTTTTTTACGGCAACCGCTTTTTCTGAAAAACCATAACTTCCTTTATGAGCTGCAATAACCATGGTTCTCACCGATCCTATATAAGCAGGCATTTGAAATGTTTGAGATTGTTTCTGCCTGGCGGAGAGATGAAATGGCCCCAGGTATTTAACAACCGGTTTGAAGCGGTTAGCGGTTTTCTGCTTTACCGGCCCGGCTTCTGCATCCCCACCGATAGTAAGTATCCTTTCGAGGTCTCCGCCCCAGGCACCGATCACCTGGTCGAATAAATCGAAACTTTTTACACCCAGTGCTTCCTTTGCATTGAAAGCTGCATGCGGGTCGGGTGTTTTGAAACGGGTAAGGTCCAAAAGGCCTTCATCCACCACAGCGATGCAATAGGTCATTTCCCTGCCCAACGATTCACTAACGGTTACGGTTACCTTTTGTTCAGGCCTGATGGTGGCAGGCATGGAAATCTCGGGTTTCAGTATGCTGTTCTTATCATGTATGAACAAAGGGACAGATCCGTACATCCGGATAGGAAGGTCATTGAGGGTTTGGGCATGTGGTTGCAATAAGCTAACGGTAGCGTATATGTTCGGAGCCATTTCTGGCTCAGCTTTAAATGTTACAAGTGTCTGGCCTTTTACCGTCTCTTTCCAGAACGACCTGATGACTTTGCTGCCGTTTTCCAGGCTTACCAGCATTCTGCCGGCACCTGAACTGGGAACGGTTAGCGTAATGTCATCCCCTACATTGTATTTTTCCTTATTGCTGGTGAACGAGAGCATGGATGCGGCGCTTTGGTCGTTATCGCCGGATCGGCTTTGCCAGCCAGGTTCGTCAATATAAAATGCCTTTCCGGTTGTATGGCCACTTTTTTTGTCTTTAACCAATATGAGGTATCTTCCCCATTCTGTGGCAGTTGTACTGAACGACCATTGTGCCCTGCCGTTAGTTAAAGTGATGTCTTCCTTCTTCAATAATTTATTATATTCATCCTGGGTAAAATTGCTGAGGTTGTCTCCGCCATCATCCCACCACCAACGCCACTGGATTTTGAAGAACTGCACTTCCATATCGCTGTTTCCCTGTACCAGGTTACCCTTGCTGTCAACATTTATAACCTGTATCATGTGTTTCCTTCCCGACAGCAGGTAATCGAACGGTTTTTCGCCATCCGGTAATTTTATACCTGCATACGTGTTGTACGGGCTGTAAGGGATGGTCATGTTATCTATGCTAAAGCTTCCTCCTGGTTCAAAAACTTTCACCAGCAGGCTGGCAGTAAGCATTCCCGGCGCTTCGCCATCAATGCTGAAGGCCGGAGAGACGGTTGCCTGGCCGGTTTCGTCAGTAGTAGCATCCAGTATTGTTTTTGTTTGAGTAGCATAATTGGTAGTGGGGTTATCAAAATCAAAACCGGCAAATTTCGGGAACACGGTCTTTCTCGCATATAATGAAGCATCTATTTTAGCTTTCAGGTTTTTACCCGGGGTGCCGAAGAGCCAGGCTGTTTTAAGGTTGCCGGTAGCTATGCTGCTATTGCCAAGAATGGCATCTTTTCCAAAATCGAGGTTTATTTTTAAGCGGTTAGGCATTACCGTTTCTATTTTTATCCGCTTATCAAAAACGGCGCCACCCACTTTTATTTTTGCCAGCCAGCTACCGGTGGGTGCAGATGGATCCGTTGCTGTTTTAAAAACATAAAAGCCATCAGCAGAACCGGATTGTACCGCATGCCTGTAAAGTTGTCCCTGCGGGGTGTACAGGCTGAAATCTACCGGGTGCTCTGCCGGAAGGTTGCCTGATTTGTCTTCAATGATACAATTTATGAACAGGCTGTCGCCGGGCCTCCAAACACCCCGTTCGCCAAACACAAATCCTTTGATACCTTTCTTTACCTCTTCGCCGCTTACATCAAAACGGCTCAATGGCAATGAATTGCCGTCATCCAGTTTCAGGTAACCACGTTCGGTTCCTTTTTTAGCAATTAGCAAATATGGTTTACGTTTCAACTGGATATTGGCAAAGCCATCAGTTCCGCTGGTTGCTTTTTCAATTACCTGCAACTGGTAATCAAGCATATGCAGTTCTACTCCAGCCATTGGTTCGGTAGAAAGGATGCTGCTTACAGCAACCATCATGCTGTTATCGTTTCCACGCTTTGCCGTAAGGCCAATATTACTGGCCAGTATATTCCTGGTGGCCCAGCGTTCCTTGTTATAATATGACCGGCTGGCAGGATCATTGCGGCGTTGCCAGTTGTATCCAAACGGATAATAGTTATCATATCGTTCCCAGAATGCTCCGTCATCATCCTTGCTATCTGATGCATATCCTTCATACTCATCTTCATAATATGATTCTCCATCACTGTTATCTGCTTCAGCAGTTGTATCAATCGCTGTTTTGCTGTATAAAGAATATTCGGGCCTGAATCCGATGGTTACCCGGTATATCGCGCCCGGTTCTGTTTTCAGGAACTTGTCAATATCAAGCGAAAAACGTTGCTTACGGTGAAGGTCAAGTGTTTTATCGTCATCAAGCCGCAAAGATTTTTGTACAACCGGTTTTGAAACCCTTCTCAATTCATAATTGCCGCCCAGGTCATTATCCTGCAGGAATTGCGGCACATTATTTTCATAAATCTTAATGATACTGATATCAACAGCGCTCAGGTTAACGGCTTCAAACGGCAATACCAGTTTTCCGGATGAGGGCAGTATGTTGCCTTTTCCGTGAATCCTAACAGAAGGCAGCCGGTTTTCAAAAACAATGTTTCCGGAATAACTGCCCTCAAGGCTGCCGCCCCAGGCGTCTTTAATTCCAGGGTTAACATTTACGGCGTAATTGCCGTCAAGCATGCCATCCATATATAATTTTACTTCGCTTCCGCTTATGGTATAAGCCACATCAGGCAGGTTGCTTACTGTTATCAGTCCGGTAAGTTCCTGTCCAATAGCAATCGGGTTACTGAACTGAACGGATGCATATTGCTGTGCATCGTTCACCGGCATGATGCTAAGTACTTTAAAATCGCCGATGGCAGGTACAGCCAGTATTTCTTCACCGGCGCTTTTCATTTTCAATTTGGTTCCATCCCACTTAACCAACAATTTCGTTTCTTTTATGTCGCGTTTTATTCCTGAAATGGTGAATGAGTGTGTCTTATTATTATTGGAATGCTGCCAGCTTACAGCGCCCTGAGATACGGATAAGATCTTTTCTATGCCGGCAGGTTCTTCAGTATCTGCTGTTGTTATTTCACCGTTAAGGAACATCCTGTCTTTCTCATTAGAGCTTCTTAGTCCTGTTTGTTCCAGAATGCATGCGGGTTTTATTGTTTGCAGGCTGAACCTGAATTCGTTGAATTTCTCAGGTACTTTGGTAATGTTACCCAGTTTGAAATTCACTTCATACACCTGGTCTGGCTGCAGGTTTGATTCCGGTTTGAATTCGATGGTACGGGCATCAATCCAGGTGGTGCGGCCTTTCACTGATGGTTTGATGTTGAACAGATCTTCTTTAACAGCCTGCCCAACCGTATGGGTGGTTGTTGCATCTGCGGCCAGTTGTACGCGTATGCTGGTTGTTTTGGAAACAATTCCAGTTGTATAGGCTTCCACATATTTAGCATAAGCGGGATCAACATCCAGCCATTTGTCTTTTTTCTTACACGAAAGCGTACACGCAGTTGTTATAAGAAAAAGGAGAAAAAGGTAACGTGTTTTTTTGTTTTGAAGAACGGTTGGGGCGGGTATCATAACTGATGGTTTATATGCAAGAATTTGCCCTATAAATGTTGAAATAAAATTTCAAACCAGCAAACCTATTTTGTTTCGGTTAGTTAATTATTATATAAATAGCGCAGGCGGGTTAATGATTACCGGGAACAGCCTATTTATGTAACAGGCAGTTATGCCGAAATAGGGAGCAAAAAATAATGGGTATCCGGAATGAAAGGAACAATTATAAAACCTGGTTTTTCAGCAGGTCTTCAAATACATCGGCTTTTCTTATCAGGGTTGCTGTTCCGTTTTTTACCAGCACTTCTGCAGGTTTAAGCCTTGCATTGAAGTTGGACGACATTTCAAATCCGTAGGCGCCGGCGTTATAGAATACAAGGTAATCGCCTTCTCTCACTTCGGCCAGTGTTCGGTCCCAGGCGAAAGTGTCAGTTTCACAGATGTTGCCAACTACGGTATATATCCTTCCCGTTCCGCCAGGGTTTGAGATATTTTCTATGTGGTGGTAAGCTTCATACATCATTGGCCGGATGAGGTGGTTGAATCCGCTGTTCACACCAACAAATACGGTAGCCGGCGTTTGTTTTATTACATTGGCTTTTACGATAAGGTAACCGCACTGGCTTACCAGGTATTTGCCCGGTTCAAACCAAACCTGGATTTTTCTGCCTGTTTCCGTTTCATATTTTTGGAATGCTTCCGCTACTTTGCTTCCAAGCAGCTTTACATCGGTTTCTGTATCGCCCGGCTGGTAAGGCACTTTAAAACCGCTTCCCAGGTCAATGAATTGAAGGTTGGGAAAATGTTCTGCTATGCTGAACATCACTTCCAGCCCCATCAGGAAAACATTGATGTCTTTTATTTCACTGCCTGTATGCATGTGAATGCCGGCAACATCGAGGTTTGTTGTTTTAACTATCCGTTCAATATGCCTGAGCTGGTGGATAGAGATACCGAATTTACTGTCTACATGCCCGGTTGAAATCTTGAAATTACCACCAGCCATGATATGCGGGTTAAGCCTGATGCAAACCGGGTAACTGTTAGCAAACCGATTGCCGAATTGTTCAAGGGTTGAAATATTATCTATATTGATGTGAACACCCAGCTCTTTTGCTTCCAGTATCTCATTAAAATCTATACAATTGGGTGTAAATAATATATTCCTGTTGCTGAAACCGGCCATCAAACCAAGCTTTACTTCATTGATACTAACGCAATCCAGCGAAGCCCCAAGGGAACAGATATATTTCAGGATGTTGATATTGGAAAGGGCTTTACAGGCATAAAATATCCTTGAGTCAAATGAACTGAATGCATCTGTTAGCCTGTGGTATTGTTCAGCAATCTTTTCTGCATGGTAAACATACACCGGTGTGCCGAAACTGCCGGCTATTTCTGAAAGCTGTTTTGCTGAAAGTTGAACTGGCATACCAGGTGATTGTTATTGTAATTGGTACAGGATATATGTATTGAAAGTAAACCGCGAAAACATATTTATCAGGCTGTTTCGCCTGGATTTTCCTCCGTACCGGTAACATCTGGATTTTCATCAGCAGTTATGCCCATATTGGTTTCATCATCGGTTATTTCAATGCGGTAAGATTCTGTTTCATCATTGGCAGGGCTGTCTTCCATGCTTATCGCTTCTTCATATTCGGTGTCTGCGCTTCGGTCGCTGATGGATGTGGCTTTAACCATCTCTTCCATCAAAATTTCGTTGATTTTTGGCAATTCATCAGCGCTGTTTATGCCAAAATAGTCCATGAAAGATTTGGAAGTAGAATAAATAAGGGGTTTTCCTACTGCATTTTCATTTCTTCCCGATATGATTACCAGGTCTTTTTCCAGCAATTTCTGTACAGCATAATCGCAGTTAACGCCGCGGATAGATTCAATTTCGCTTTTGGTGATGGGTTGCTTATAAGCAATGATGGCCAGGGTTTCCAGTGCTGCAGATGAAAGCCGCTTGATGAATTTGTCGCCGTTTATCAGCGCTACGGTTTTATGGAATTCGGGTTTTGTAAGGAATTGCCAGCCGCCACCGCTTTGTTTCAGTTCAAATGAATAAAATTCTGAATTGTATTTTTCCCTGATTCCTTCCAAAGCAGCTTCAACCTGGTCGTGGCTTGCCCGGTCTTCAATAAATCCTAAAGCTGTGTTTATATATTCAGTTAGTTCTACCGATGTAAGTGGTTTATCACTGGCAAAAATGAGCGCTTCAATATGTGGAATGATCTGGGAAAGTTCCATATTATTTGAAAATTTGGAGATTTTGAGATTTTGAGATTATAATGTTGCATTGACTTTCTCAAGACTGGTAGTCAAATTTTACAATCTTCAAAACTTCAAATTGATTATCCCTGCAATGCTGCCGCACCACTTACAATTTCAGTAAGTTCGGTGGTGATGGCAGCCTGCCTGGCCCTGTTATAGCTGATCTTTAATGTTTTCAGTAATTCATTGGCATTATCGCTTGCCTTATCCATGGCAGTCATCCTGGCACCGTGTTCACTGGCGTTGGCATCAAGTACCGATTTGTATAATTGGGTATTCAGGATCTTGGGCATCAGTTCTGTTATCAGCACCTCCTGGTTAGGTTCAAAAATGAAATCAGATTTTTTCTTGCTTCCACTATCTGCCATCTTTTGAACAGGCAGGAATTGTTCGGTGACAAATCGTTGTGTGGCCGCATTTTTAAACTCGCTGTAAACAACATCAATGGCATCAACCTCTTTGGCTGCAAATTTATCCATGGCATACCTGGCTGCCGCCTGTACTTTTTCAAAACTGAGGCCATGAAAGATATCCCAGTATGTATCAACCACCTTAAACCCGTTTTTGGTAAAATGCTCAAACCCTTTTTTGCCGATAGGCAAAAACTGTACATTGCCTTTGGCCGCCTGCTGGGCATATTTTTCACGCATGAGTTGTTTAGCCAGTTTTATCAGGTTGCTGTTATAGCCGCCGCATAAACCGCGGTCGCTGGTAACCACAATGATCATCACCTTTTCAACCGGCCTTTCTGTTGCCAGGTCGAGGGAAATGTTGCCATCGCTGCTGCTCACGATATTGCTAAGCATTTCCTGCAATTTCTGTGCATAGGGGCGCATCTGTGTGATGGCATCCTGGGCACGGCGCAGTTTGGCAGCACTCACCATTTTCATGGCTTTTGTAATCTGCTGGGTACTTTGAACACTTTTGATCCGGTTTCTTACTTCTTTTAATGCACCACTCATACTGGCTGTTTTTTTATTTTTTCAGCTTTCACGGTTTAAAACGGTTGAACTGAATTTTTGAGCGGCAAAGGTAGGGCAAAAGGGTTAAAATTCAAGGGTTGAAAAAAGAACAATTTATCCGGTTTACGGTCATTTTATGATAATTGTACCCGATGCGGATACCCACTTGATTAAAAATGGCAGGAAAAACCTAACAGGATAATAAAAAATCGTGAATTTTTTCGCAGGGGAAATGGAGGGAAACCTGTTAGTAAGTGTCTTTATACCCGGTTTTGCTTAAAATTGGCTTTTGCTTCCCAAAATACTCTGAAAGATTACTGTACCTTTGCTGCCCTGTCAATTTGGCGAATAAAGGCAAATAGCATGTTATTTGACAGGCTCAGTATTTTTTAATTATATCCATCAACAGGAATCTATGTTAGGAATCATCTCAAAAATATTTGGAGGCAGTAAAAGCGAAAAAGATGTTAAGCAGATAATGCCCCAGGTTGCTAAGATCAACCAGTTTTTTAAAGAATACAGCAGTTTGTCTAATGATCAGCTAAGAAATAAAACACAGGAGTTCAGGGCCAGGATAAAAGAATACCTGGGAGAAACCGACAGGCAGATTGAGGGCAGGAAGACGGATGCGGAAGCATTGCCGTTTGAAGACATCAATGGGCGCGACAGCATTTACAAAGAAATTGACGAACTTAAGAAAGGGCGAGATAAGAAGATTGAAGAAATCTTACAGCAATTATTACCGGAAGCGTTTGCTGTTGTAAAGGAAACCAGCCGCCGCTTTAAGGAAAATGAAACACTTGTTTCTGCAGCCACTGACCTTGACAGGGAATTGGCAGCCCGTAAGAATAATATTACCATAGAAGCCGATAAGTCCATTTACAGGAATACCTGGACGGCCGGAGGCGGAACGGTAGTATGGAATATGGTTCACTATGATGTACAATTGATAGGTGGTACCGTTTTGCATTCGGGAAAAATTGCAGAAATGGCTACGGGTGAAGGTAAAACGCTGGTGAGTACTTTGCCGGCATATTTGAATGCCCTGGCCGGAGAAGGCGTACATATAGTTACTGTAAACGATTACCTGGCCCGCAGGGATAGTGAATGGAACGGTCCCATATTTGAATGGCTCGGACTCCGCGTAGATTGCATCGATAAGCATGAACCCAACAGCGATGCCCGCCGCAAGGCATACAACGCGGATATCGTTTATGGAACCAATAATGAATTCGGGTTCGATTACCTCCGTGATAATATGGTGCATACACCCGATGAAATGGTGCAGCGCAAACACCATTTTGCCATGGTGGATGAGGTGGACAGCGTGTTGATTGATGATGCCAGGACACCGTTGATCATCAGCGGGCCCATAGGGCATAGCGATAACACCCAACTGTTCTTCGACCTTAAACCGAGGATTGAAAAACTGGTAGAGGCGCAAAAAAAAGCCACCAACCAGTTCCTCATAGAAGCAAAGAAAAAGATTGCAGAAGGTAATGACGACCCCAAAGATGGCGGCCTTGCCCTGATGCGTGCCCATCGCGGTTTACCCAAAAACAGTGCATTGATCAAATTCCTGAGTGAACCGGGTATGCGGGTTAAATTACAGAAAAGCGAGAACTATTACCTGGCAGACCAGCAAAAGGAAATGCCCAAAGTAGATGCAGAAATATTTTTCAGCATAGACGAAAAAAATAACCAGGTAGAACTTACCGACAAAGGGCTGAACCTCATCACCCGCAGCGGCGAAGACCCTGAATTTTTTGTGCTGCCGGATATTGCAACCAAGCTGAGTGAAATAGAACGTACTGATCTCACAGCCGAAGAGAAATTACAAAGAAAAGATAACCTGATAAAAGAATATGCATCCAAAGCCGAAAGGATACATACGGTTCAGCAACTACTGAAAGCATACACATTGTTTGACAAAGATGTGGAATATGTGGTGCTTGACGGGGCAGTGAAGATCGTTGATGAACAAACCGGCCGTATCCTGGATGGCAGAAGGTATTCTGACGGGCTACACCAGGCCATTGAAGCAAAGGAGAACGTAAAAATTGAAGCATCTACACAGACATACGCCACCGTTACCCTGCAGAATTATTTCAGGATGTATCACAAACTGGCAGGTATGACCGGTACGGCAGAAACAGAAGCAGCAGAACTCTGGAGCATTTATAAACTGGATGTGGTAAGTATTCCAACCAATGTGCCCGTAATACGCAAAGATGAACAGGACCTTGTTTATAAAACAAAGCGTGAAAAATACAAGGCCGTTATCGATGAGATTGAAAAGCTGCGTACTTCCGGAAGACCGTCCCTGGTGGGAACAACTTCGGTGGAAGTAAGTGAACTGCTAAGCCGGATGCTGAAACAGAAAAACATTCCGCATAATGTTCTAAATGCAAAGCAGCACTCAAAAGAAGCGCAGATTGTGGCAGAAGCCGGTTTTGCCGGTGCTGTTACCATTGCAACCAATATGGCCGGCCGTGGTACGGATATAAAACTGGGCCCGGGTGTTAAAGAAGCGGGCGGACTGGCAATCATCGGTACCGAACGTCATGAAAGCCGCAGGGTAGACAGGCAGCTCCGCGGTCGTGCAGGACGACAGGGCGATCCGGGAACATCCAGCTTTTTTGTATCGCTGGAAGACGACCTGATGCGTATGTTTGGCAGCGAGCGTATTGCCAGCCTGATGGACAGGATGGGTTATAAGGAAGGTGAAGTGATTCAGCACAGCATGATTACCAAGAGCATTGAAAGGGCACAGAAAAAAGTGGAGGAAAATAACTTCGGTATCCGCAAACGCCTGCTTGAATATGATGATGTGATGAACAAACAGCGTAATGTTGTTTACGGAAAAAGGAACCATGCCCTGTTCGGGGAAAGGCTGGCATTAGACCTTGACAATGCATTCTATTCTGTAGCGGAAGGCCTGGTGTTTTCAAATAAGGAAACGAATGATCATGAAGGTTTCAAACTGGCGGTGATCATGAATTTTGCCATTGAAACATCTATTACGGCAGCCGAATTGGATAAGGACGATGCTGCTGTATTAACGGAAAGGCTTTACAACGAATCTATTCAAAATTACAATAACAAGAAGAAAGCATTGGTTGAACAGACCATGCCAATCATCAGGAATATCCGTAAAGAACAGGGGAACCATATTGAAAATGTGGCGGTGCCATTTTCTGATGGTAACAAAGGCATCCAGGCGCTGGCAAACCTTGATAAATATTTTGAGAGCGAAGGCCAGGAACTGGGCCGGGCGCTGGAACGCAGTATCGCACTGGCTATGATTGATGATGCCTGGAAAGAACACCTGCGTGCCATGGACGACTTGCGGCAAAGCGTTCAGACAGCCGGTTATGAACAAAAAGACCCGTTGGTTATCTATAAGATTGAAGCGTATAATGCATTCAAACATATGGACGACCAGGTGAACAAGGATATTGTTAGTTTCCTGTGCCATGCACGCATTCCGATTGAACAGACCAATGCCGGCCAGATAAGGGAAGGACGCGAGCAGAAGACCGATATGAGCAAAATGAATGCAAACAAAACCCAGGTTGAGGCTGCAGGAAGTGATTATGCCGCCAATGAAAATGATTATTATGATCCTTCATCTCCCATAAAGCAGGAACCGGTAAGGGTTGAACCAAAAATCGGGCGAAATGACCCATGCCCCTGCGGAAGCGGAAAGAAGTTTAAGCAGTGCCATGGAAAGGAAAGTTAAATGGTTTTTCAGCAATTGTTATGATACTAAAAAGCATTCATGAAGATGGATGCTTTTTGTTCAATATGGTCTTTGTATGTATATTAGTTTACCTTGAATTCAATGTAAACAGATGTCAATGGATGATTTGCGGGAAAGCTTGAAAATATAATTCAGCATGATGAACCTGGAACATGTTTTAACATATGCACTTTTAAATCCTGCCGCAACATTAGCGGAAGCAGACAGTTTATGTATTCAGGCAATTGAAAAAAAAGCCTGGTCAGTATGTGTGCCGCCTTTATTCGTAAAAAGGGTAAAGGAGCGTTTGAAAGATACGGCCGTTAAAACCACAACGGTAGTGGGATATCCTTTTGGTTACAGTATCATTGAAGCAAAACTGGCTGAAACCGTAATGGCTATTGTGGATGGAGCAGATGTAATTGAAATAACGGCAAACATGAACGCAGTAAAGAACGCTGACTGGCAATACCTGGCAAAAGAAATAAACACTATTTTGCCCGTGATTAGAAGCAAAAGCCGGAATGCCGCTGTAGTCCTGGAAACCTCTTTGCTGGATGACAAAGAATTGACTGCCTGTTGCGATATGTATGGAGCAGCAGGAGTGGATTTTATTAAAACGGCCTCGGGAATGCTGGCAGAAAATGATACTCTAGAAACTGTCCGTTTAATGAGGAATTGCCTGGCAAACCAGGTTAAAATAAAAACCGGGGGGGCGCTGGAAAATATTGAACAGGTTAATTTGTTGCTTGCTGCCGGGGCAGACTATATAAGCATTGAAAATGGTATTTCAGTAAAGGGCAACATGCCGGAATGATTTAATGATTTAGATTATATAAAACAGTATAACTTTATAGGATACATGTTAATGGGAGGAGTGTTTTAAATTGCTAACTGCAACGATTAAACGATAATTTGTTTAAATTTTTTTAGGAATCATGATACAGCGAATGAAACATCCTATTTTGATTTTAGCTTCCTGTTTGGCTATTGCTTCTGCAAATGCACAGCAAAGCGATTCAGATACTACAGGCAATGTGGTTATAACCAAAGACCCCCGGATAGATATCCTAGGAAAAAAAATGGCAGAGTACAATGAAAAACTGGCCGGTAAAGTGCATACAACAAAAGGTTACCGCCTGATGCTCTTAACCACCAACGACAGGGCACAGGCTATACAGGTAAGAACACGCCTTTTACAGCTATTCCCCAATCAGAGTATTTATATGGTATTCCAGTCGCCATTCATTAAATTGAAGTTTGGTAACTTCCTCGACAAGGGTGAAGCAAATGATTTCCGGAAGCAGATCATGGATCTGAAGATTGTTCCCGGAAATATATATGTAGTACCTGAAATGGTGGAAGCGAAAGCTGAGAAAATAAATGCACAACAGGAAGAATGAAATTCATAATTGCTTAAACATACATCATGGTTGAAAAGATAAGGCAATTGGCAGCAGGATTTGCTGATGAATTTACCGCGGTGAGGCATCAGCTTCATGCAAACCCGGAATTGAGCTATGAAGAACATGAAACATCTGCGTTCATACAGCAGCAGTTAAGTGCCTGGAAGATTCCGTTTGAAATAAAAGCCACCACCGGTGTTGTCGGACTCATCAAGGGACGGAACCCCGATGCCTCCATCGTTGCCCTGCGTGCCGATATGGACGCTTTGCCCATACAGGAAGAGAATGATGTGCCCTATAAGTCAAAGAAACCGGGTATCATGCATGCCTGTGGCCATGATGTTCATACAACCTGTTTGCTGGGTGCTGCAAAAATACTCAATGAACTAAAGGATGAATGGGAAGGCACGGTGAAACTGATATTTCAGCCGGGTGAAGAAAAGAATCCGGGAGGCGCCAGCCTGCTGATTGCGGAAGGCGTGCTGGATAATCCCGCTCCTCAGAAAATTTTTGCATTACACGTTCATCCCGGGCTTGAAGTTGGTAAATACAGTTTCAGGGGCGGCATGGTTATGGCAAGCGCTGATGAGATATATATCACTATCCGTTCAAAAGGCGGACATGCAGCAGCGCCGCAGTTTACAGCAGATACTATTTTGGCCGGCGCTCAAATTGTAACAGCTCTCCAGCAAATAGTAAGCAGGAATAATAATCCGTTTAATCCGTCTGTACTTTCCATCACTTCATTCCAGGGAGGGAATACCACCAATGTGATTCCTTCGGAAGTTAAACTGATGGGAACATTCCGTGCCATGAATGAAGATTGGCGGTTCAGTGCTCATGAGCTGATTAAAAGTCAGGTTGTTGGTATAGCAGAAGCATTGGGTGCAACAGCAGAAGTAAGGATAGATGTTGGATACCCATTTGTGCTAAATGATGAAGCTTTAACCGCAGCAGCACGGAAACAGGCCGAAATATTTGCAGGGGCAGATATGGTGGAAGAAACGGAATTGCGCATGGGCGCCGAAGATTTTGCTTATTATTCACACAGGATACCGGGTTGTTTTTTCAGGCTTGGAGCCGGAAACAAGGCAAAGAATATTACAAGCGGCGTGCATACACCCACATTCAACATAGATGAAAAAGCTATTGAAAACGGGATGGGTATGATGGCATGGCTCGCCATTTCAGGATAGGTGAAAACGCCCGGTAACTAAAAGTGGCTGCATTAGGGTATTGAAATCATTTTGACATAACCTGTATTATTTCGTCTATGCATTAACGTTTTCGGGTTGTGGCTATCACATAATACATACATATATGAAGATTTCTTTTCACGGGGCGGCACGGACCGTTACAGGTTCAAAACACCTTGTTACACTTAAAAACGGAACAAAGTACCTGTTGGATTGTGGCATGTTCCAGGGTATGGGTAAAGATACCGATATGATGAACCGGCACTGGGGTTTTGATCCTGCAACAGTAAAGCACCTTATTTTGTCGCATGCTCATATTGACCATAGCGGGCTGATTCCCAAGTTTGTAAAAGACGGGTTTGCGGGTAAGATATTCTGCACACCGGCTACAAAGGAACTGGCATCCGTATTATTGGAGGATTCTGCCGGTATACAGGAAAGCGAGATCAAGTATGAAAACAAGAGAAGGTCGGCCGATGGCCTTCCTTATATTAAACCTTTGTACTCACTGGAAGATGCACTGGCTGCCAATGACTATTTTGAGCCTGTTGAATATGGGAACTGGGTGAAGATAGACGAGCATGTTGAACTGATGTACACAGATGCCGGCCATATTATTGGAAGTGCTGCCGTTCACCTGCGGATAACTGAAGGCGGAAAAACGACCAGGCTTACATTCAGTGGTGATGTGGGAAGGTACCGCGATGCCATTTTAAAATCACCGGCTGAATTTCCGCAGGCGGATATCATCATACTGGAAAGTACCTATGGCGACAAATTGCACGATGTAAGCGTAACAACGCCCGATAATTTACTGCACTGGATTGAAAAAGCATGCCTGCAGAAAAAGGGAAAACTGATCATACCGGCTTTTAGTGTGGGAAGAACCCAGGAACTATTGTATTCACTGAACCAGCTTGAACTGGAAAACAGGTTGCCTGAACTGAATTATTATGTTGACAGCCCCTTGAGTTACGACGCAACACAAATTGTGAAACGCTATCCGCATTACTTCAATGCCACTATCCAGAAAATATTGAAAAGTGACAGCGATCCATTCGGTTTCAAAGGGCTGAAATTCATCAAATCGATAGACGAATCGAAACTGCTTAATTTCAGGAACGGGCCGATGGTTATCATTTCTGCCAGCGGCATGGCTGATGCCGGAAGGGTGAAACATCATATAAGTAACAATATTGAAAACAGCCGGAATACCATTTTGTTTACGGGTTACTGCGAACCGCGTTCCCTGGGCGGCCGTTTGCTGGAAGGAGCTAAGGAAGTAAAGATCTATGGTGCTGTACATGAAGTGAATGCAGAAATTGGAGTTGTCAGGAGCATGAGCGCCCATGGCGATTATGAAGACCTTTGCCAGTTTCTTGCCTGTCAGAACCCTGATGAAGTGCAACGGTTATTCCTGGTTCATGGCGAATATGATGTACAGCTTCAATTCAAGAACAGGCTGATCAGGAAGGGGTTCGATGATGTGGAAATTCCGGAAATGCATGCCGAAATAGGGCTTGGATAGTCATTTAATAACGGTGAACATTAAATGCAGTTATATCGATGCTGCATTTTTTATGTGAAATGATCTCACTCACCAGTTTTCCGGTACCCGTTCCCTGTGATATGCCAAGCATGGTATGTCCGCCGGCCATGGTAACATTGCTGAAGTTGGCAACCCTTCCGATATAAGGAAGCCCGTCGGGAGATACCGGCCTCAGCCCTGTCCAGATTTTTTCTGCTGGCGGAAATGAAATGTCCAGCCCGGGATAGAAATCTTTTGCGGAATCATAGATACCTTTCATCCTGCTAACGAGCACATTGTTATTAATGCCACTCAGTTCCATTGTGCCACCAATCCGCAGGCTGTTGCCCCATGGGGTGATGGCACACCTTCCGTCAACCAGGATGGCCGGGTACCTGATGTTTTTTTCAATGTAAGGATACGTATAACTGTAACCCTTACCTGCCTGGAGTAATATTTTTAGGCCGATCATTTTAGCCAGTTCCGGCAACCAGCTTCCGCCGGCAAGCAATATTTCGGCTGTTTCATATTTCCCTTTACCTGTTAATATTGCGGATATACGGTTGTTATGTTTTTCAAACCCTGTTACTGTTGTATTGAAAAGAAACCGTACCCCATTTTTCCCCAAATAACTTTTCAGTTGCAGCATGAATTTGCCGGGATTAAAATGGCAGTCGTCCTTAAACAACACGGCACCTGATACATCTGTTGCCACATCTGGTTCCAGTTCCTGCACCTGTTGCCTGTTAAGACGTTCAACCTTAAGCCCGAACCTTTCTGCATCATCAGCTATATGGCATTCATGGTCAAAAGTTTTTGGCGCCTTGCACATCATGAGGCAACCGATTTCTTCCATTTCAAAACCATCGCCGATATTGCTTTTCATCTCATTGATCAGCCGCCTGCTGAATTGCAGGATATTATTCAGGTGAGGTGCATTTCTTTTTACTGTTGCTGCATTACTGTTTTTCCAGAAATGATATCCCCAGCGTAACAGGTCTGCATTAAGCCGCGGCTTGATGTAAAAAGGGCTGTTGCTGCTGAGCATATGTTTTAAACCTTCTGCAATGATACCGGGTGACGCCAGAGGTATGAAATGGCTGGGCGACATATAGCCCATATTCCCAAAAGAACATCCATCAGTGATATCGCCCTTATCTACAACAGTTACTGCATATCCTTCTTTGGATAAATAATAGGCGCTGCATAAACCGATTATGCCGCCACCAATGATTGTTACATCTGCCATTTCATTTTAACCTTTATGTAAATCAAACAAATTATCAGTTCAATCTTTTATAAGGGGTTTTTCAGATCACCTGAAACCCGGTGGCATAAGGATCATCTTCATCATCAATGGTAATGATGTTATGTCCGTAAACCCTTGCCCATCCTTCAATAGCCGGCCTGATCGCTTTCATCCCGTTTATTTCCAGTTCTTCTTCAATACACCCGGTGAATTTGCTGCCGATGATGCTTTCGTGAATGAACAGATCGCCTTTTTTCAATTTACCTTTGGCATACCATTGTGCCATACGGGCGGAAGTGCCGGTACCGCATGGGCTTCTGTCAATCGCTTTATTACCGTAGAATACAGCATTTCTTGCCGTAGATGTTTTATCCAGTACAGACCCTGTCCAGAGAATATGGCTGCATCCTTTTATACTGTCATTTTCGGGGTGAACAAATTCATATTTTTCATTGATCTTTTTCCTCAGTTCTCGGGCCAGCACGATCAGTTTTTCTGCTGTATAGTTTTCAAGCCCTGTAAAATTCTTTTGTATGTCAACAATGGCATAAAAATTACCGCCATATGAAACATCAATAATGAGTTCTCCCAATTCCGGGCATTCAACAACCAGTTCTGCAGCTGCCAGGAAAGAAGCCACATTGGTAAGGTTTACTGATTTTACTTTTGAACCTTCCATTTTATACCTTACCAGTACAAGCCCGGCAGGCGTTTCCATTCTTACTGTTCCGGGTACACGCGGTTGTACGAGGCCTTCTTCAATGGCAATGGTAATGGTGCCAATAGTGCCATGCCCGCACATGGGAAGGCAGCCGCTTGTTTCTATGAACAGCACGGCTACGTCATTCTGCGGGTCATGGGGGGGATACAATATTGACCCGCTCATCATATCATGCCCGCGGGGTTCAAACATCAGCCCGGTCCTTATCCAGTCGTATTCCCGGATAAAATGCTGCCGCTTTTCACTCATATTGCTGCCGGTGAGCGCGGGGCCGCCCGACTTGACCAACCGTACCGGGTTTCCGCAGGTATGTGCGTCTATACAGGTAAAAGTACTTTTCATGCTTTGTGTTGCCGGTGAGTAAACTCTTATTTATGTTTTGTAAATTTATAACATGGAACAGTACGGAAAGATTTTACTTTTTGCCATGCCGGCATTCCTGGCGCTGGTATTGTTTGAAAAATGGTACGGATGGCACAAGGGTAACGATACGGTAAGGAACATGGATATGATTTCAAGCCTCAGTTCCGGCGTTACCAATGTTACAAAGGATGTACTGGGCCTGGCTATCGCTTTAATCAGTTATGAATGGCTGGTTAGTAAAGTGGCACTTACACATATTGGGACATACTGGTATACCTATGTGATCGTATTTATTGTGCTTGATTTTGCCGGGTATGCGGTTCATGCCATCGACCATAAAGTGAACTTTTTCTGGAACAGCCATATCATCCATCATAGCAGCGAGGAGTTTAACCTTGCCTGTGCGCTGCGGCAAAGCATTTCTGTTTTCATAAGGTTATTTGTGATACTGTTAATTCCGGCGGCTTTGCTGGGCATCGATCCAACAGTGATTGCCATTGTAGCTCCATTGCATTTGTTTGCGCAATTCTGGTATCATACACAGCATATTGATAAGATGGGTTTTTTAGAAAAAATTATTGTTACGCCTTCTCACCACCGGGTACATCATGCCCTGAACCCCGAATACCTGGATAAGAATTTCGGCCAGATTTTTATCATTTGGGATAAACTGTTTGGTACGTTCCAGGAAGAATTACCCAACGTAAAACCGGTGTATGGCATTACCAGGCCTGTACGAACATGGAATCCGATCAGGATAAATTTCCAGCACCTCTGGTTGCTGATAAAAGATGCATGGTATACAAAAAGTTTCAATGACAAGCTGCGGATTTGGTTCAAGCCTACCGGATGGAGACCTGATGATGTGGCAGGCAAGTACCCGGTATATAAGATAGAAGACCCCAATCATTTTGAAAAATACGATCCACCTGCATCCTTGTTTTTGCAGGTATGGTCCTGGGTACAGTTGAGCATGCTGTTGTTATTTATCAGCTACCTGTTCGGTAACATAGCTTATATTGGTAAACCGGATATTTTTTTATACGGAGGTTTTGTCTTCCTGATGGTATATGCTTTCACTGAACTGATGGATGGAAACAGGTTTGCGGTTTGGTGGGGTTTGCTCTTTTCACTTTCAGGCGTAGCAATCATTTTATATACCGGTGACTGGTTTGGAATAGCTTCTTTTTTTCCATATACGAAATATATACTGTTTTGTTATTTCGCAATATCTTTTTTCATTACTGTATTGATTAGTAAAAATCAATTGCGGGTTAATAAGCTATCATTAGGTTAAGCTGTTCACCCGGTTTTTGTAATACTGTCTTTAGATGGAATGTTATCAATGGTTCTCCAGATCTGCAGCGGGTTATTGTTTTTAAGTTCATCCGGCAATAGTTCATCCGGCCAGTTTTGAAAAGCCATCGGCCTGGCAAAGCGCCTGATACCATCAGCACCTACAGATGTAAACCTGCTGTCGGTACTGGCTGGAAATGGCCCGCCATGCTGCATGCTTAAACAAACCTCCACTCCGGTGGGAACGCCGTTTAATATCAGCCTTCCGCAAATATTTTTTATCGATTCCACAATATCTTCATTAACAGCGATTTCATTTTCAGTTGCCATGATGGTAGCCGTAAGCTGGCCTTCTATTTTTTCTGCAACTATTTTCATTTCATGCATATCACTGCATCCAATTACAATTGAGTACGGCCCAAATACTTCCTGGTGCAACAAAGGATTTTGTAAAAAATTAGTTGCCGATGTATAGGCGATGGTAGCTGTTCCTTCTAATTGATTGCCGGATGCTACTGCCATGGCAACTGTTTTAACCTCGGGTTGCGATAAGGCGGTTGCTCTTTTTTCGATATAGTTATTATGGATGCCCGGATGCAGCATTGGCGCAGGTGCCACAAGTTTAATTTCATCAGACAAATGCTTTATGAACTGCTCCAGGTCTTCATTGTAAATGCCGATGATGATGCCCGGGTTTGTACAAAATTGTCCTGCACCCAGGGTGATTGATCCTGCTAATTGCCTGGCCGCTTCAACCACACCTGATTTCATTTTTTCCGGAAATAAGAAAACAGGATTCACGCTTCCCATTTCGGCAAAAACAGGAATGGGTTCTTTGCGTTGGTTACCCCAGTCGAATAACTGTTTTCCGCCGGCAAACGACCCTGTAAAACCTACTGCTTTTGTAAAAGGATGTTTCACCAATGCTTCCCCAATTTCATAGGATGCTCCATGTATATGGGAAAAAACAGCAGCCGGCATGTTGGTTTTGGTAATAGCTTTTTTAATGGCTGCGGCCATCAGTTCACTTGTTCTGGCGTGTGCCGGATGTGCTTTTACAATTACTGGGCACCCGGCTGCAAAAGCACAGGCAGTATCACCTCCTGCGGTAGAATAGGCAAAAGGAAAATTGCTTGCTCCAAATACAACCACCGGGCCCAGCGGTACCAGCATTTTCCGGATATCGGGTTTTGGTGGTGTTTTATCCGGGATGGCAGTGTCTATTCTTGCATCCAGCCATTGGCCGCTTTCACAAAAACTGGCATAGCTGTTCAGTTGAAAAATAGTCCTGGCTTTTTCTCCCCTTAACCTTGCTTCGGGTAAATTTGTTTCCTGCATGGCCGTATGAATAAGTTTATCACCAAGCTGTTCTATTTCTTCGGCTACCTGGCGCATAAAACCGGCACGCTGTTTCAATGTTTTTCTGCGATATTCATGAAAAGCCAGCCAGGCTTCCTGCATATTTTTTTCTATTTCCGCAATTGTTGAATCTTTGAACATATGATTATAATACAGGTCTGTTTAAAATTCCTTCATTAATAATGGTAAGGATTCTGTTCCTTTCTTCCCCTTCCAGCATCATTCTAGGGGGCCTTACATACTCAGAACCGATTCCTGTTTGTTTTTCTGCAAGTTTGATATACTGTACCAGTTTTGGGTGAATATCAAGTTCAAGCAATGGCATGAACCACCGGTATATTTTTAATGCTTCCTCCAAATTTCCAGTTTTTGCCAGGTTATATACTGCAACGGTTTCTTTTGGAAATGCACATACCAGTCCGGCCACCCATCCGCAAGCCCCGGTGCATAATTCTTCCAGTGCGAGGGTGTCAACTCCGCAAAGTATCTTATACCTGTTTCCAAACCGGTTAATCATCCGGGTAACGTTTGTTACATCCCTGGTAGATTCTTTAACGGCCTGTATATTCTTACAGGTTTGTAATTCCTCAAACATGTCAAGGGTGATTTCTGTCTTGTAATCTACCGGGTTATTATATATCATGATGGGCAGGTTGCTGTTTTCTGCAATGCTTTTGAACCAAATCACGGCTTCCCTATGGTCGGGTTTATACCGCATGGGTGGTAAAACCATAAGGCCGGATGCGCCCCATTTTTCGGCCAGGTTAGCCTGTGATATGGCTTCCCTGGTTGAGCCTTCCGCAATATTCAGGATTACAGGGATTTTGTTATTCACTTTTTCAACAGAAGTTTTTACCAGGCTTTCTTTCTCATGCAATGTTAACACACTTGATTCGCCTAATGTACCGCCAAGTATCACGCCATGAACACCGGCATCTATCTGGGCCTGCAGGTTAAGACTGAATAAATCAAGGTCAACCTGGTCATTTTGGGTGAATTTGGTTGTAAGGGCAGGAAAAACCCCATTCCATGTAATTGTCATTTGTTTGGATTTTATTATGTGCACAAACTACGAAATAGAAAGGTTAAATGTGTGTATTGAGCATTGAAACTGGTAAAGGATGAATAATCTGTTTTTTGCCCTTTTTTTTAAAAATTTTTGGATACAAGCCTGCATCTGGTTATCTTTGCCGTCCGAAAATTAACGGCGCGTTGGTCAAGGGGTTAAGACGCCTCCCTTTCACGGAGGAATCACGGGTTCGATTCCCGTACGTGCTACAAAAACAGCTTCTCTCATGAGAGGCTTTTTTATTATTAGTAATCCTATAATACTAAGTCACGGGATCCCTGCCTGAATGCCTTCAGGCAGGGATCCCCGAACGTGCTACAAACCTAGAAGCCTTTCAAACCCGGTAGGTTTTTTAATTTACTGGGTTTTCTTCCGGGCAAACTATATCTCAGCGGTATGGTTTATTCAATTGCTATAATAATTGAACATTTGGGATCTCCCGATCCGCAGCTAAATATGTACTTTTTTAGGCTGCATTACACAAAAATTATTTAATTATTTAATGGGTTTTTCCCGCTTTTGTTATTGCTATACTGTAATTTTGCAGCGCAAATTAATATATCACCATTTCAATTTTTTTTATGAGTACAGTTAAAGTTGCAATCAATGGTTTTGGCCGTATCGGCCGTTTAGTATTTCGCCAGATACACAATATGAAAGGTATTGATGTGGTGGCCATTAATGACCTCACAAGCCCGGCGGTGCTGGCTCATTTGTTGAAGTATGACAGTGCTCAGGGAAGGTTTAATGAAAAAGTAACTTCCACAGATAATGCTATCGTAGTTAACGGGCATGAAATAAAAATATACGCTCAGAAAGATCCTGCACAAATTCCATGGGGAACTCATGACGTAGATGTGGTAATTGAAAGCACAGGTTTTTTTACTGATAAGGCAAAAGCAGAAGCCCACTTAACGGCCGGTGCCAAAAGGGTGGTGATTTCAGCTCCCGCAACTGGAGACCTTAAAACCGTTGTGTTTAATGTAAACCATAGCATTCTGGATGGCAGTGAAACAATCATAAGTTGCGCCAGCTGTACTACCAACTGCCTCGCGCCAATGGCAAAAGTGCTGAGTGATAATTTCGGTATACAAACAGGCATCATGAGTACCATTCATGCTTATACCAACGACCAGAATACGCTGGATGCCCCTCATGCTAAAGGCGATCTTCGCAGGGCCAGGGCAGCTGCAGCTAATATCGTACCTAACAGTACAGGTGCTGCAAAAGCAATCGGGCTTGTATTACCCGAACTGAAAGGCAAACTGGATGGCGGTGCACAACGTGTGCCGGTAATTACAGGTTCGGTTACGGAATTATATACCATCCTTGAAAAAACAGTAACTGCTGAAGCGGTTAATGCAGCTATGAAAGCAGCCAGCAATGAAAGCTTTGGATACAACGAAGATGAAATTGTGAGCAGCGATGTGATTGGTATCACATATGGTTCATTGTTTGATGCCACTCAAACGAAAGTGATGACTATGGGAGACAAACAAATGGTAAAAACCGTAAGCTGGTACGATAATGAAATGAGTTATGTAAGCCAGTTGGTGCGCACCGTCCAGCATTTCGCCGGACTAATCAAGTAAATCAGTTAACCGCGGAGACGCGGGAACGCTTTTGTAGTTTCAAAGTGTTTCCGCTTCTTTGCGGTTTTTTCTTAAACCAAGATATCATGTCAACATTTTCCGCATATAATTTCAAAGATCAAAAAGCATTAATCCGGGTTGATTTTAATGTGCCATTGGATGAAAATTTTCATATCACAGATGATAGCCGAATGACTGCAACAATTCCCACCATAAAGAAAATTCTATCTGATGGTGGTTCGGTCATTCTGATGAGTCATTTCGGACGCCCCAAAGACGGCCCGGTTGATAAATATTCCCTGAAACATTTGGTGAAACACCTGCATGAACTGCTGGGAGGAAATACAAAGGTTTTTTTTGCGGATGACTGCATCGGCGAACAGGCAGTTTTAACTTCAGGGATGCTGAAACCGGGTGAAGTATTGCTACTGGAAAACCTTCGTTTTTACAAAGAAGAGGAAAAGGGCGACCAGGCCTTTGCAGAAAAACTCAGTAAACTGGGTGACATTTATGTTAACGATGCATTTGGAACTGCTCACCGGGCACACGCATCTACAGCGGTAATAGCACAGTTCTTTCAACCCGGGAAAAAGATGTTTGGCCTGCTGATGGAAAAGGAAGTGAACAGCGCCGAAAAAGTATTGCACGACAGCAAAAAGCCTTTCCTGGCTATCATAGGCGGGGCAAAGGTTTCCGATAAGATACTTATCATAGAAAACTTACTGGAAAGGGCAACCGATATCATTATTGGTGGCGGAATGGCTTACACATTCTATAAAGCCAAAGGCGGAAATATAGGCAATTCACTTTGTGAAAATGAAAGGCTTGATGCTGCAACTGCATTATTGAATAAGGCGGCAGAAAAAGGAGTAAATATACATTTACCGGTAGACTCAGTGATAGCCGATAAGTTTGATGCACAGGCTAATGTATCTGATGCTCCAAGTAATAACATACCTGATGGCTGGATGGGGCTAGATATAGGTCCTGAAGCATGTGATAATTTCACAAAAGTAATCCTGCAGGCCAAAACCATATTATGGAACGGCCCGATGGGCGTTTTTGAAATGGAAAAATTTCAGCAGGGAACCAAAACCATTGCCTTGTCTGTGGCGGAAGCAACGCAAAACGGGGCATTCAGCCTTGTTGGTGGCGGCGACAGCGTAGCGGCTGTTAATAAATTCAACCTGGCAGACAAGGTTAGTTATGTTTCTACCGGCGGTGGCGCATTGCTTGAATACTTTGAAGGAAAAGTACTTCCGGGAATTGCTGCAATCAAAAATTAATACGGCACTTTCAATCTACTAATAAAGAGATTCACAGGGTATAGTAAATAAATTTTCTACACACTGTGAATCTCTTTTACAGGATAGGTCTTACAATAATTTTTCCAGCATTTTTTTTGCCGGTTCATTTTTCGGGTCAATTTCCAGCACTTTTTCGTACTGTTCTTTTGCCAGGCTGAAATAGCCTGTTTTAAAATAAAATTCCCCCAAACTGTCATGAAGGTTGGCGTTGCCGGGATATAAGAGGATGTTTATCTTAAATACCAGTTGTGCCTTATCCGGATTACCGGCAGCCATCAGCACATAACCATACGTATTCAATTCAGCCGCATGCTTTATTACCGGTTTCAGCAAAGCGGCGGTTTCATGTATAGCCTGGTCAATTTCAAAAACCTGTTTAACGGCAAACAGCGAATCCATTAAACTGACTGCTTTATATTGGGGCCGGTAGTTTTCTTTGTTTAAGATGGCAAACAGGTCCTTTTCCAATGACTTGACCGGTGATTCAACGATCCGTCCGAGCTCTTTTTCATTCTCATATATTATGAAAGTTGGCACACGGTGGATATTCAGTCCTTTCTCCTCATGCCCGGGGCTTTGCTTATAAGTACTGTCCTTATTATCCAGCATGATGAGCTTCACCTGGCTTTTTTTCAGATCACATGCATCCAGTACCTTAAGCATCCGTGGAACTTCTCTTTTGCTGTCGCCGCACCAGGTTCCAAGGTATACAACAACTTTCTTTTTTTCTAACATCAGTTTAACCTGTGTACTAATTGAGTCATTTACAGCATAACTGTTATAATTCTTTACAAACCATTCGCTGAATGGGGCTTTCACTAATTCCGCCCTGCTGCATTCGCCAATCAGCATGGGTTTACCGTACTTGTCGGAGCTGAGGTAGCCGTTAGCGTTAGATGAATTATTCAACTTAGCTGAACAGGCATATAGAAATATGGTTGTTGCAAGTGCAACAATTAAACGTATTTTCATGATTGTATTAATTATGATTTAGGAATAATCAGGTATGCCGGATTACAACTGAGTATATCAATGATGTATATCTTCAAAAATATACTGAAGCCGTAAAAAGTTGGCATTGCCGGAATTTGAAAAATTATATCTTTTGCTCAGCATTGCGGAGGACGGAAAATACTTCCCACGGATATAGAATGAAAGGACATATCAATATTTGAATATGCGGGTGCCAGGCTCTTGGGAAAATAATTCATGTTGTTTTCTGCCGGCAAAACAAATAGATCAATGCTTAGATGGTTGTGATTTTTTTGCAATGGAATTTCGTCGCCATTATTTCCGGTATTATTTCCGTATTTTTTTTCGCAATCGCAGGCCGGCTCCTTACTGAAAGCGTTTTCAGCCTTACATTGCAGGTAAGCAAACTGCATGGCATATTGCATCAGCAAACAGGTGGAAATAAATAATATGGCAGCTGCTTTCTTAAACATACATACACTAATATAGGTTAAATTGCATAAGTTTTAAAAAAGGATTTATGAACGACAGTATCAATACACGTACGGCTTACGACTTATGGGCTAATACATACGATTCTGTCGAAAACAAGACAAGGGATCTGGAACTGCTTGCCGCACGAGATGTTTTAAAAAGTTCAGATTTTTCAAGGGTGCTGGAAATTGGTTGTGGAACGGGAAAAAACACAGTTTGGATAAAAGACAGGGCGGGTTCGGTAACAGCCGTTGATTTTTCATTCGGTATGCTGGAAAAGGCAAAGCAGAAAATAACCGAAGGCCATGTGGTTTTTAAACAGGCCGATATCTCAGAGCCATGGACATTTCCAAAAGTCACACTAATCATATGCAGCCTGGTATTGGAACATATTGAAGATACCGGATTTGTTTTTGAACAGGCAGCGAAAACACTTGATCCCGGAGGCTGCTTTTATATTTGCGAACTTCATCCATATAAACAACTGGAAGGCAGCAGGGCTAAGTTTCAACATGGGAATGAACAGGTAAGGCTGGAATATTTTATCCATCATGTGTCAGATTTTTTTATGGCCGCAAAGGAGAACGGCTTTTCATGCATCAGCCTGCAAGAATGGTTTGATGAAGGTAGCAGGGCATCAACACCCCGGCTGGTATCATTTCTTTTCCGGAAAAAGGCAGGTAGTTTTTAATTTACCGTTTAGTGAGTATATTTAATTTCTTATTTATTGAAATGTCATATTATGCAAAGGATTGCTGAATCAGAACTTATCATTAACAGCCGCGGTGCCATCTATCATGTAGACCTGCGGCCCGAAGAACTGGCCGATACCATTATTGTTGTGGGGGACCCAGACAGGGTGAAAAAAGTGAGCGCCCATTTCGACAGTATCGAATACAGGGCACAACACCGCGAATTCATTACACATACCGGGTTTATCGGGAAGAAAAGGTTGTCCGTTTTGTCTACCGGAATCGGTCCCGATAATATAGATATTGTACTTAATGAACTGGATGCGCTCGCTAATATTGATTTCAGCAGCCGGCAGGTAAAACCCGAATTCCATAAACTGAACATTATCCGTTTTGGCACCTCCGGTTCTTTACAGGCTGACATTCCCGTTGATAGTTTTGTAGCTTCATCACATGGGCTGGGTCTTGATAACCTGCTTAATTTTTATAAGTATGATAAATCAGCAGCGGAAAAACAGATCGCAGATGCATTTATCAGCCAAACGGGCCTCGATACATCTGTAACTATTCCGTATGCTTTTGCCGGAAGCAGCTCCTTGTTACAAAAGTTCGGGGAAGGTTTTCATAAAGGCATCACCGTAACCTGTCCGGGTTTTTATGGCCCGCAGGGAAGGGTGTTGCGGCTTCCGGTCAGCAGCCCGGGATTAATTGATAAATTGACTCATTTTAGTTTCAATAATAACAGGATCACTAACTTTGAAATGGAAACCTCTGCTATTTACGGATTAGGAAGATTGCTGGGGCATGAATGTATGAGTGTAAATGCTATTGTGGCAAACAGAGTGGTACAGGAATTTTCAAAAGATGGAAATGCGGCAGTGGAGAAATTAATAAAGAAAGCATTAGAAGCACTGACCGTTTAATGGTTTTATGCGTTTAAAAGTGAGATAAGTTTTTAAACCCTTAAACTATTAAACCTTAAAAGAAATAAAGAAAAAATGATCAACACAAAAGCAATACCTGATTTTTCAGTTTCACCGCATGTAGACCAGGTAGGTATAGAAGAAAGGGCATCAAGGTTCACCAAGCGCAGCATAAAGAATGAAACCAAGTTAAACGGGTTGCTGCTTGCCCTTAATATGATTGACCTTACCACGCTGGAAGGCAAGGACACCGATGGAAAAGTGAAACAGCTCTGTTATAAAGCCAGGCACCTGCATGACGCATATCCCGGCCTGCCAACTGTAGCCGCCGTTTGCGTATATCCTTCCATGGTGAAAGTGGCTAAAACAGCATTGGGCGATTCCGGGATTAAAGTGGCGGCCGTTGCCACCGCTTTTCCCAGCGGACAGGCACCGCGTGATGTAAAGATCCGTGATACAAAGTTTGCCATAGACCAGGGCGCTGATGAAATAGATATGGTTATTTCCCGTGGCAAATTCCACATGGGTGAATATGATTTTGTATTCGATGAAATTGCAGCCATCAAGGAAGCCTGCGGCGATGCCCGGCTGAAAGTGATACTGGAAACCGGAGAACTGGTTACCTATGATAAAGTGAGAAAAGCCAGCGATATCGCCATGTATGCCGGCGCTGATTTTATCAAAACATCCACGGGTAAGATATCACCTGCTGCAACCATGCCGGTTACGCTGGTGATGCTGGAAGCCATCAGGGATTTCTATTACAAAACCGGAAAGCGTATTGCCATGAAACCCGCAGGGGGGATATCAAAAGCCAAACTGGCATTACACTACCTGGTAATGTTAAACGAAGTTTTAGGAGAAGAATGGATGAACAACCAATGGTTCAGGTTCGGTGCCAGCAGCCTGGCCAATGATATTCTGATGCAACTGATGAAACAGAAAACAGGGCTGTATCAGTCACCGGATTATTTTTCAATTGATTAGAACATTTAAAGGTTTAATGGTTAAAAAGATTTAAACCCTTCAACCCTTAAACCCTTCAACCCTTAAACCCATAAAACCCTTTAAACGATTTCAAACTATTAAAATGGCAGTCAAAAAAAATAATACAATAAAACTGAAATTCGATTCTGCACGAAACCTCGCTCCGGCGCCGGAAAGCAAGAGTGCTGCTAAAATAAACCCGCGGTACGACCTGTTCATCAACGGTAAGTTTGAAAAACCGCAAAGCAAAAAGTATTTCAGTACCATCAATCCGGCAACGGAAGAAAAATTATCAGAAGTGGCTGAAGCCGGTCAACAGGATGTGAACAATGCTGTAAAATCGGCCAGGGTTGCCTATGACAAAACCTGGAAAAAAATGCCCGGCAAAGAAAGGGCGAAATATATTTACCGCATCGCCCGCATGATACAGGAACGGGCCAGGGAGTTTTCAGTAATAGAAACACTGGATGGCGGAAAACCCATCAGGGAAAGCCGTGATTTTGATGTGCCCACTGCTGCCAATCATTTCTTTTATTATGCCGGCTGGGCCGATAAGCTTGAATATGCCTTCCCTAACCGGAATACATTACCATTGGGTGTTGCAGGCCAGATTATTCCATGGAATTTTCCCCTGCTGATGGCAGCCTGGAAAATTGCTCCCGCATTGGCTACCGGAAATACAGTAGTTTTAAAACCGGCAGAAACAACGCCACTAACTGCTATGAAACTGGCAGAGATTATACAGGAAGCAGACCTTCCGCCAGGTGTTGTGAATATTATAACCGGTGCAGGGGCAACTGGTGCGGCAATAGTAAATCATCCCGATATCAATAAGATCGCATTCACCGGATCAACCGATGTAGGAAAAATTATCCAACGGGCCATAGCCGGAACAAACAAAAAAGCCACCCTCGAACTGGGAGGAAAAGCAGCCAATATCATTTTTGATGATGCCCCGATTGACCAGGCAGTAGAAGGCGTTATCAATGGAATATTTTTTAACCAGGGGCATGTTTGTTGTGCAGGCTCCCGGCTGTATGTCCAGGAATCTGTATTCAAAACAGTTGTACAAAAGCTGAAAGACAGGATGGAAACGCTGATAGTAGGTGATCCGTTAGATAAGAATACGGATATCGGTGCCATCAATTCCAGGGCTCAACTGGATGTGATAAACAATTACCTGAAAATTGGACTGAAAGAGGGAGCGGAGATGTACCAGGCTTCCTGCAGTATTCCCGGAAAAGGATTTTTCGTAAGGCCAACCATATTTACCAATGTGGCCCAATCGAACCGGATTGCTCAGGAAGAAATTTTTGGGCCTGTACTAGCCATACAAAGTTTTAGAACAGATGATGAAGTGATTGAAAAAGCCAATAACACGCCTTTTGGTTTGTCGGCCGGGGTATGGACAGACAAGGGATCAAAGATTTTTAACATGACAACCAAATTAAGGGCAGGCGTTATCTGGGCAAATACATTCAATAAGTTTGACCCAACTTCACCTTTTGGCGGTTATAAGGAAAGCGGTTATGGAAGGGAAGGCGGATTGCATGGATTATCAGCATATGTGAATGTTGTTTAAGGCGTTTAAAAATCGTTTTGGCTGAGAAAAAAAGCTTTTTTTCATGTAGATTTTACATAATATAACTGAATGCTTTAAACGATATTCAATGGTAAAAACGTTTAAGCATGGCTACAATCAGAAGGTTTGAAGATCTGGATGCCTGGAAATTGAGCATAGAGCTTTGTAAGAAAATTGGCGATTTGATTGATGGCGGCGGACTTAAAAATAATTTTCGATTAATAGGGCAGATTGAAGGTTCTTCCGGATCTGTTATTGATAATATCGCCGAAGGTTTTGAAAGAGGCACAAGAGCGGAATTTATTCAATTTCTTGGTTATTCAAAAGGTTCGTGTGGTGAACTTCGTGGTCAGTTATATAGATTGCTGGACAGGCAATATATAAGTAAGGAACAATTTGATGAGTATTATTCATTGGCTATTAGAATAAGTATGATGTTGCAAAAATTTATCAGGTATTTGCAAAAAACAAACATTCAGGGAGAAAGGAAAAAACTATTTAAATAAGTTCAACTAATTTAAAGCAACCCAAACAGATAACGATTTAAATGATACCAAACGTCTTAAACTGAATTAAACGTCTTAAACGGAATTATACAACAAACAATCTTACATTTCTTAAACATAATTAATAATGTCAAAATCAGTACTAAAAAAATCATCCCCTTTATTAAATGGGAATGGTATTAGTAATCAAACCTCTGAGAAGCGGCTAGAAGTATTTAAAACCTACAAAATATACATTGGCGGGCAATTTCCAAGAACAGAATCCGGCAGGTACTATGTAGCAACCAATTCAAAAAATGAGAAACTGGCGAATATGTGTCTCTGTTCCCGGAAAGACTTCCGTGATGCTGTTGTTTCTGCCAGGGGTGCTTTTGGAAGCTGGTCGGGCAGGGCCGCATTTAACCGCGGTCAGATATTATACCGGGTGGCAGAAATGCTGGAAGGCAGAAAGGCACAGTTTATTGATGAACTGGTTAAACAGGATTCTACAAGACTTCAGGCGGAAAAGGAAGTGAACCTTGCAATCGACAGGCTTGTATATTATAGCGGATGGTGCGATAAATTTCAGCAGGTATTCAGTTCCGTTAACCCGGTTGCATCTTCGCATTTTAATTTTTCTGTACCGGAACCGATGGGCGTTGTGGCTGCCATCGCAGCACAAAACAATTCACTGATAGGCCTGGTTTCCATCATAGCACCCATCATTGCAGGCGGTAATACCTGTATCGTACTTGCATCGAACAGTAAGCCGCTCTGTGCCGTTACATTTGCTGAAGTGCTTAACAGTTCAGATTTGCCGGGTGGCGTGGTGAATATTCTTACCGGAAAAGTGGCAGAACTGGCTCCCTTTTTTGCAGATCATATGGATGTAAATGCAACTGTATTGTGTGAACCTGATACATCATTAGTGGCCATGGCCAGGGAAAAAGCGGCTAACAATGTAAAGCGGGTTTTTTCTTATGATAAAACAGATTGGCTGTCTGCAGAATCGCAATCACCTTATTACATCACCGACTTGCAGGAGATAAAAACAACCTGGCACCCGGTAGAGAATATTGGCGGGGCGAAAGCAGGGTATTAAACGTTAAACGTTAAACCTTTCAACCACTATCAAAGAATTTATCACTAATTTTATCAAATAAACTAAAAACTATAAAAATGAAACGTACCGGATTGTTAGTCGTACTCGGATTAGTAGTTATCCTGGGTTTTTGGGGTTGCAACGGATATAATGGATTGATAACCGCAGACCAGGACGTAAAAAAGTATGGAGTAATGTGGAAACCAATTACCAGCGTAGGACAGACCTTTACAGCAGCATCATAAAAACCATTGAAGGTTCTGCTAATTTCGAAAAATCTACTTTGCGGGAAGTGCTGGAGGCAAGGTCCAAAGCCACTTCCATTAATGTTGATATCAATGATCCGGCTTCACTGGAAGCATACCAGAAAGCACAGGCAAACCTGCAGGGCTCTTTCAGCAGGCTGATGGCTGTAGTAGAAAATTATCCTGATTTGAAAACAACACAGGCATTCCGCGATTTCCAGGCACAGATTGAAGGAACTGAAAACAGGATTAATGTAGCCCGCCAGGATTACAATAAATCCATTGAGGGATATAACCTGATGGTAAAACGCTTTCCGAAAAATATACTGGCCGGAATATTCGGGTATAAGGAAAAGCCATTCTATAAAGCTGAAGCTGGCAGCGAAAAAGCCCCTGAAATTAATTTCAATATAAAATAAATTGAAATAACCCCTCTTACATGAGGGGTTATATTTCTCTCCCATGTTCAGCTTATTCAATAAAAAGGATTTTTTCACCCGTGAAGAAAATGACCGGATTGTATCTGCAATCAGGGAAGCAGAAAAACGTACCAGCGGTGAAGTAAGGATCTTCATTGAAACAAAAAACCCATTGGTTGATCCATTGGAGCGGGCCGCACTTATTTTCAACAAACTGAAAATGGAGGAAACAGACCATCGCAATGCCGTACTGTTATACATGGCCACAAAACACAAAGAACTTGCATTGTATGGTGATAAGGGCATTCATGAAAAAGTGGGAACTGCCTATTGGCAGGATGAAGTAAAGATGATGCTTAAACATTTCAGTGAAAACAACCTGGTAGACGGAATCGTGAAATGCATAAAAGATGTGGGCGAAACCCTGGCCGAAAAATTCCCTTATATACCTACAGAAGATAAAAATGAATTACCGGATGAAATCATATTCGGTAAATAAAACAGGCGGTTGCATGGGTAATCAGAAAAAAATATTTTCTCTTTTTGTTTTACTGTTGCTGGCATTTGCAGCAATAAGCCAGAAATTGCCACAAAAACCTGAGCCCCCCAGGCTTGTGAACGATTATACCAATACGTTAACGGAAGACCAGCGTCATTCACTGGAAAGCAAGCTGGTGGCTTTTGACGACAGTACATCCACACAGATTGCCGTAGTAATTATTGCATCACTGGATGGGTACGATATCAATGAATATAATGTTGCATTGGGAAGGTCATGGGGTGTGGGCGGCAAAGAATTCAGCAATGGAGTTATATTACTGATTGCAAAGAACGACCGCAAATTGAATATAGCAACGGGTTATGGTGTGGAAGGTGCATTACCCGACATCACGGCCAAACACATCATAGACGATGTGATAGTTCCCAATTTTAAAGGCAATGATTATTACCGGGGTATTGATGAAGGCACCGATGCCATCATCAAGGCTGTACAGGGCGAATATAAAACACCACGAAAAGCAAAATCTCCCGGAAAGGGCATGCCGATCATTGTATTTATTATAATCGTCCTGATTATTTTAATGATTTCAGGCAGGGGTGGCGGTAAAGGAGGTTATGTTAGCAGGCGCGGGTACCGTGATATCCTTGGCCCAATGATTTTACATGACCTGCTGAGTGGCGGCCGCGGTGGCGGCGGATGGGGTGGCGGAGGAAGTTCAGGCGGCGGTGGTTTTGGTGGTTTCGGCGGCGGAAGCTTTGGCGGTGGTGGTGCCAGTGGAAGCTGGTAATGAAAAAAGTAATGAAAGTGCGGCAATGAAAGGCCGCACTTTTTTTATGCATGAAGTATGCTGCCGTTATTTTTCTTAGTATAAAGGGTACAATTAGTATTGCATAAATTCATGGGTTGTTAAGCATAAAAAAGCCGGCCGGAATTAACCGGCCGGCAGATGTAATCCTGGTTAACGGTAGTTTTCCGGGAATTACTTAAATACGGTTTTGATATAGTCTGCTATGTTCTTGCCTTTTGCATCTGAAAGCTTGTCGAATGTTGCTTTAAAGCCCGGATCAACCTGTGGCCTGTAAGGTTCAGGTATAATGTTCCTGAAATTCATGATATAATCGATGCCTTTCTTTATCTTTTGCTCATCATTCAGTTTTAACAGGTAATTGCCAAACTGGGTTGTCATTTTAACTTTATCGAAGCTGGGTGCCGATTTATCATATCCGTTTGCTATGAAATCAAAATCCGCTTCCGAGCCATTTGTAATCAGAATGTTGTTTACAATATTTCCCAGTGCACCTTTCGCATCACTGCTGTATTTTTTAGCCAGTGTGTAAGCATTGGCAGAATCCAGCGCCAGTATGCCTTCAAGTGATGCTCCTGCTACACTGTAAGAAGAATCATTAACATTACTGTTATAAATCGGCAGGTATTTGGCATCTTTTGTTTTTGCCAGGAACCTGATAGCCGCCGCACGGGTTAAATTGTCTTTTTCATTCTTTGCAATGCCTTCCATGCTTTCTAAAACAACTTTATCTGATTTATAAGGAAGACCGCTGATCTTTTCAATGGTGAAAGTTCTTAGCCCATGAAATTTATCCCTGAGCCCTTTTTCAATTTCAGGCATTTTCTTCTTGGCAAAGAAATCAAGCGCTTCCCTTCTGTCCAGGTAATTTTTGGCATATTTATATTGCGCTATGAAATTTTCTTCCGATTTATTATCTGTTTTTTGAGTGAGTAAGATCTTATCCGCATCAAAATTGATAAGGTCTGGTTTTTGGGTATAGGGGAATGAAAAAGTATCAGTAAGGTTTTCAACCCAAACTTTATACCTTTTCTTATCAGCACCGTTATACACATCAACAGCAACCGGCAACCTGAATACCTTGCCTGATTTTTGTTTTTGTTCTACAATCACTCGGGCAACGCCGGGCAGGTCGTAATTATATGATATGTTCAATACCGGGTGCCCGCTTCCGTTATACCATTGGTTCCAGAACCATTTAAGGTCCATTCCCGTTACTTCTTCAAAAGCAAGCCTTAGTTGTTCAGCTTCAGCAGCTTTAAATTTATTGGTGGTGAGATACAGGTTCAGTGATTTGAAGAATGCTTCGTCTCCCACATAATTGCGTAGCATATGCAGAATTCGGCCTCCTTTATTATAACTAACCGCATCAAACACATCCTCCTTGTTAGAATAATGGTACCTTACCAGGTTCTTGTTTTCACTGCCGCTGAACAAATATCCCTGCATATCCTGCAGGTTATGTTCATCAGCTTCGTCTTTACCGTATTTGTATTCGCTCCAGAGGTATTCGCTGTAGTTGGCAAAACTTTCATTAACGGTAATGTTACTCCAGCTTTCAGTTGTAACCAGGTCGCCAAACCACTGGTGAAACAATTCATGGGCAATGGTTCCTTCCCATATATTGCCATCTTTCAACTGCCTGGCATTCTGGTAAGCGCTTTCCTGGTGAAGGGTTGCTGTTGTGTTTTCCATGGCACCGCTAACATAATCCCTGCCAACAATCTGTGCATATTTGGCCCAAGGATATTCAACGCCCAGTACGTCTGAAAAGAATTTCATCATCTCAGGTGTATTGCCAAAAATCTTGCGGGCAACGGGATGATATTCTTTTTCAACGTAGTAACTAACTTCTTTGCCTTTGTAATTGTCTTTAGTAACCATGTATTCGCCAACACCCATAAAGAACAGGTAAGGAGCATGTGGCAGGTCCATTTTCCAGTAATCGGTACGTGTACCATCCGGATTTTTTTTCTGGCTTTTCAATAACCCATTACTCAGTGTAATATACTTATCAGGAACAGTCATATATAATTCCTGGGTTGTTTTCTGGTTTGGTTTGTCAATGGTAACCATCCACACACTGTTGGCTTCTGTTTCACCCTGTGTCCAAATCTGGGAGGACTTTTCCTTGTCTTCCCCTTTCGGGTTTATGAAGTACAGCCCTTTGGCATCAGTGATGGCAGCACTGCCCTTCACTTTTACTTCGTTCGGTTTACTGGTATATTCTATATATATGGTATACTTTTCTTTCTCTTTATAGGTACGGTCCAGCTTTACATTTAACTGCCAGCCGTCATAATCATATTTCAGCGGGGTTTTCGCAGTTCCGGTGATCATGGAAAGTTCTTTTATTTCCATTCCTTTGGCATCCAGCAACAGCGAATCTGTAGGATAAAAATGCGGTTGCAAAGTGAGCCATTCCTTGCCATAGAGATAGCTTTTGTCGTAGTCGAATTTCACATCCAGTTTGGTATGCACCAGGTCATTGGTGCGGGGGTGGCTTTCGCGGAAGATTTTTTTCCAGCTGGTGTCAGCAGGTTCATCTCCTTCCTGTGCCTGGCTTAAAAATGGGCAGGCAAAGACTGCAATCATCAATAATATTCTTTTCATATTTGTTTTTTTGTGGCGTAAAAATAACTGCATAAGGGTTTACAGGCTGTTAAAATTTTATAAATGGCAAATCTGGGGTAATGATTAGTTTTGGAAAAGCGCTGTTTGCGTATTGGGTAACCGGTAAGCGATGGTAATGCATGTAGTATATTTATTAATAATAAACACTGGAAATAAAATTATCTTTGCGGCATGAAATCCTTGTATTTGCTGATAACCTCTTTATGTTGTTTGGGCAGCCTGTATGCACAACAGCATCATTTTGTGTATATACAAACTGAAAACAAACAGCCGTTTTATGTAAGGATGCGCGATAAAGTGCTTAGTTCATCCACATCGGGCTATATGGTAATACCAAAACTTAAGGATGGCGACCATGACCTGTTTATCGGGTTTCCCAAAAATGAATGGCCTCAGCAAAGGATAAATATCAGGGTAAAGAATAATGATGCAGGGTATGTATTGAAAAATTTTGATACAAAGGGATGGGGTTTATTCAATTTGCAGACCATGGAGGTAATCATGCCTGTTGCCGGCCAGGTAAAGGAAACACCTGCAAAGCCTGTTCAAACGGATGGTTTTGCTGATGTGCTGGCAGATGTGGTGAATAACCCATCAATAAAGGAAAAACCGCCTGTAAAAGAAGTCGTAAAAAACAGCGAGCCGGAGCAACAACCAAAAACTGAAAAACCAAATGAAGCGGCAGTAATTAAACAGGAACCGGTAAAGGAAAAAACAGCAGAAAAACCAGTGGTTGAGGAAAAGAAAAAAGCGGTAACGGTAAACAGGGCAGTAAGGGTATTTTCATTGCTGGAAGCGGATGGAAGGTCAATGGTGTATGTTGACAGGGATGGAGAAAAAACAGACACTGTGCGGATTTTCATTCCTTATAAGGCTGAAAATGCAGATAGTGGCAAACCAGCAATCAAACCTGGAAAAGATCCGGAAAAATCGGAATTGGCAGAAAAGGCAGTTGAAAAAAAAGAAGAGGTGCCTGTAATAAAAAGCAATGCGGAGGTAACAGGTAAAAAAGACAGCCTGCTGTCGTCAGCTTCAAACGAGATAACTGATAAACCTTCCGTTACCGGGGATAATAAACCGCCTGTTTTAAATGAAGCGCCAAAGGTACAAAAGCAGGTAACGATGATTAATTCAGATTGCAGGAGTATAGCAACGGAAGATGATTTTCTAAAGCTGAGAAAAAAAATGGCCGCTCAAAAAAGTGAGGAGAATATGGTTGTTATTGCAAAAAAGGCATTTGTACAAAAATGTTTTACTACCGAACAGGTGAGGAATTTAAGTGCTTTGTTCCTTAAAGATGAAGGTTGTTATAATTTTTTTGATGCTGCTTATCCGCATGTGAATGATACGCATAATTATCCGGCTTTGATAAACAGGCTAACGGATACGTATTACATTAACCGGTTCAAAGCCATGATACGCCAATAATTTGCAGGATTGATATGTCCCGATATTTTATAGAAGTTTCATACAAAGGCACATCGTATGCAGGGTTTCAGTCGCAGCAGAATGCCAATGCCATACAGGATGAGTTGGAAAAGGCCATGGCTGTATTTTTTAAAAGAACCTGCCAGTTAACAGGTTCATCCCGCACCGATGCAGGCGTACATGCCCTTCAGAATTACTTTCATGTTGATATTGATTTTGCCGCAGAACCTGATTGGAAGAAAGTAACATATCACCTGAATGCGATTTTACCGGCTGATATTGTTGTAAAACGAATATATCCGGTTGAAGCTGCCAGTCATTGCCGTTTTGATGCCAGGTATAGGACGTATGAGTATACTATTTATGGCAGCAAGGATCCGTTTTTGCAGGACAGGGCCTTTTATTACCCGTATGAACTGGATATTGACCTGATGAACAAGGCTGCAGGTATTATCAGGGAAAACACAGATTTTGAGTCATTTTCAAAAAGGAACAGCCAGGTGTTCACGTTCCGGTGTACCATATTTGAAAGCGAATGGATAAGAAGGGGAGATAAGCTGGTTTACAGGGTTTCAGGGAATCGGTTTTTAAGAGGCATGGTTCGTGGTTTGGCAGGTACCATGTTAAAAGTTGGGCGAAAAAAAATTACGTTAGATGACTTTGCCGGCATTATTGCCACACACAATCCGGCGTTGGTAGATTTTTCAGTGCCTCC
>WBZP01000445.1_pt1 | contig 56452 bp, 50 predicted proteins | sample 5204301 | NCBI WGS metagenome assembly WBZP01 (sample SAMN12412401, study PRJNA552823) | activated sludge metagenome | isolation source: activated sludge from nitrification reactor of wastewater treatment plant... | place: USA: Pennsylvania | collected 2017
CGCAGCGACTTGCGTCCCCTCGCGCCTCAGGAGCGCGATGCGGCGCTGGAGTTGTGTGTCCGCGACCTGCCCGCCAATGTTTTCGTGGCCGCCCGGATCCTCGAGGCTAGCCGCACGGGGATGCTCAGTTCTGTCTTGGCCTACCGCCCCGAGGGCCAGTTGACCTCGCTGGCGTGGGCGAGCGCCAACATCGTGCCGGTGGAAACCACCCCGGCCGCGCGGGCCGAAGTGGCCGACCGGGTGCGCCGCTGGCGTGGTCGTGCGGCCTCACTCTTTGGCCCCCGCGATCAGGTCATCGACCTGTGGGCACACCTCGAACCTGCGTGGGGGCAGGCGAGGGCGCTGCGGGCGCACCAGCCGCTCATGGTCGCCAACCGCCCGCCCTCTGCCCTGGGTCTGACGATCGATGAGCGGGTTCGGCCCGCGCAGGTCCACGAAACTGACCTGGTGGTGCCGGCGGCCGCCCACATGTTTACGGCGGAGATTGGGTACCCGCCCTATTCCGGATCCTCACGTGCCTATCGATCATCGGTGGCTTCCCTGATCGCGGCCGGGCAGACCTACGTCCTCATCGAGGACGGCGAAGTGGTGTTCAAGACCGATATCGGCTCGCTGGCTCTGGGCTGTGCCCAGTTGCAGGGAGTCTGGCTCGCTCCGCGCCTTCGCGGCGAGGGCCGAGCGGCGGCGCTGCTCGGCAGCGTCCTGGAGCAGTTGATGGCCGGGCCGGCACCGCTGGTGTCGCTCTACGTCAACGACTATAACCAGGCGGCTCGCCGGCTCTACGAGCGCCTCGGGTTCCGCCAGGTGGGGGATTTCACGACCGTCTTGCTCTGAGCCGACGCGAATGGGGCGGCATACCCGGTGGGTATGCCGCCCCATTGCAGCGGTGACGGTGGTCACCGCGGGGAGGACTCAGCTCACTTGGTCAGCGGGCCGAGGGTTGGGTCGTCCTTGTAGACCTCAGCCGCGTTCTCCTTGGTCGCAATGACCGGGGTGAGGAGGTTGGCCGGGACCACCTTGACGCCGTTGTTGTACGACTTGTCATCGGTGACGGTCGGCTTTTGGCCAGCCTGCAGTGCCTTGACCATATCGATCGTCGCGGCGACGAGCTTGCGGGTGTCCTTGTTGATGGTGGAGTACTGCTTGCCGGCCATGATCGACTTGATCGACTCGACCTCAGAGTCCTGGCCGGTCACCACCGGGATCGCCTTGCCAGCAGCGTCAACGGAGGTGAGGATGGCGCGGGCCAGGGTGTCATTGGGGGAGAGAACACCGTCGAGAACGGTGCTGCCGGTGTAGGAGCCAGCCAGCAGGGTGTCCATGCGGTTCTGGGCGTTCTCCGCCTTCCAACCCTGGGTAACGGCCTGCTCGAACGTGGTCTGACCGGAGACGACCTTGAGGGTGCCATCGTCGATCTTCGGCTGCAGGACGCTCATGGCGCCCTCGAAGAAGACCTTGGCGTTGTTGTCATCGGGCGAACCTGCGAAGAGCTCGATGTTGTAGGGGCCGTTCGGCTTCTTCTTGGCCATGCCCTCGAGGAGCGCGGTGCCCTGGAGCACACCGACCTTGAAGTTGTCGAAGGCGACGTAGTAGTCGACATCGGCGGTGTTGGTGAGCAGTCGGTCGTAGGCGATGACCGTGATGCCCTTCTCCTTGGCGGCCTTGAGTTGGCTGCCGAGCTGCCCGCCATCGATCGCGCCGACCACCAGCACCTTGGCACCCTGGGTGATCATCGCGTCGATCTGGTTCTGCTGCTCGGTGACGCCACCGTTGGCGAACTGAACGCTCTGCTTGAAGCCGGCACCCGAAAGGCCGTCATTGAAGAGCTTCTCCGCGAGGACCCAGTTCTCCGAGGTCTTCTGCGGCAGCGAGACACCGATGACCGAGTCGGCGGCGAAGCCGCTCGTGCCGGTCGAGGTGGCGGCCGAGTTACCCGTGGTTGCCGAGGACTTGGTGTCATCGCTGCGACCGCAACCGGTGAGTGCCAGACCCGCAGCTGCGGTGACGGCGAGCACCTTCGTCAGTGAACGCATCTGTTCCTTCTCTCTTGTTGTTCGAGGGCTAGGCCTCGAGGTGGGGTTGTTGGTGTGGCTTGCAAACGCTTAGTTCTCCGTGCGGATGGTGTCCGTGGTCGGGGTTACTTCGGCCTCCGCCGGGTTCTGGTCTGGCTGGGCGGCAGCCCTGCTGCCCTTGGCGCCATCCATGAGTCGTCCGATGAGGGAGGGCTTGCCCTGCTTCTTGCTGTACAAGTCGAAAGCCACAGCGATGAGCAAGACCATGCCCTTGATCATCTGGGTACGGTCTGCGCCGATGCTCTCCAGCTGGAGGCCATTGTTGAGCACCGCCATCACCAGGCCACCGACGATCGAGCCGACAACCGTGCCGACACCTCCGGTGACGGCGGCGCCCCCGATGAAGACCGCGGCAATGGCATCCAACTCCCAGCCGACACCATCAAAAGGACCCGAGGCGCGCGAGCGGGCCACGAACATCATGCCCGCGAGGGCGGCCAGGACGGACATATTCGCCATCACGAAGAAGTTGATCTTCTTGCTTTGGACACCGGACAACTCAGCCGCGTGCCGGTTGCCGCCGACCGCGTAGATATGGCGCCCCAGAACGGTCTTGCTGGTGAGGAACCCGTAGAAGAGAACCAAAGCGACCAGAATGAGGCCGGACACTGGGAAGCCCTTGGTGCCGGACGCGATGAGCAGCATCGCACCCATAATCACCAGGCAGATGAGGGCGAGTCGTGTCCACATCACTGCCGGGCTTTCGACGTCGGCGCCGATCTTGGCTAGTCGGGCCCGGCCGCGCAGGGCGCCGAGGACGATCACGGCACAGCCGATCAGGCCGAGCAAGACGGTGAGGTTGTTATAACCCGTATCCGGCCCCACCTCGGGGAGTGACCCACCGCCGATGGTCTGGAACTCCTCGGGGACCGGAATGGTGTTGGACTTGCCGATGAACTGGTTGAGGCCTCGGAAGAAGAGCATGCCGGCCAGAGTCACGATGAAGGCGGGTATGCCGACATAGGCCGTCCACCACCCCTGCCAGGCACCGATCAAGGCGCCGAAGGCCAGGCCCAGGAGGATGCCCAAGAACCAGTTAAGCCCCCAATCCCGCATCGCCAGGGCGACAAGGATGCCGACCGATGCGGCCACCGAGCCCACTGACAGGTCGATATGTCCCGCGATGATGACCAGCACCATGCCGATGGCCAGGACGAGGATGTGGGCATTGCCTCGGATGATGTTGTTGACATTGTCCGGGGTCAGAGTGAGCCCGTCGGTACTCCACTGGAAGAAGAGGATGAGGAAGACGAGGGCACCGATCATGCCGAGTTGGCGGATGTCGCCGCCGAATAGCTTCTTGATGAAGTCCATGGTCGCTCTCCTAGTTGTCGGGGCGGGGCTCAGGAGGCCGTCGGCGTCGCCTCGGCGCCGCGGCTTGTTGTGGTGGTCATGAGTCGCATGAGCGACTCTTGTGTGGCGTGTTCCTTGTCGAGGCAGCCAGTGATGGCACCCTCACAGATGGTGTAGATGCGGTCAGAGAGGCCCAAGAGTTCGGGCAACTCCGAGGAGACGACAATGACGCCTTTCCCCTGGGCTGCGAGTCGCTGGATGATGCCGTAGATCTCGTACTTCGCACCCACGTCGATGCCTCGGGTGGGTTCATCGAGGATGAGCAGCTCCGGATCGGTGAAGAGCCATTTGGCCAGAACGACCTTCTGCTGGTTCCCTCCCGAGAGTTTGGCCACGCCTTCATCCACGCTCGGGGCCTTGGTCCGCAACTCGGTACGGAACTGCTCCGCGGCGGCATACTCCGCGGTCTCGTCCACGACCAGTCCGCGGGTGATCTTGCTCAACTCGGCGGACACCGTCGTGCGCTTGATGTCGTCGAGCAGGTTCAGGCCGAGGGTCTTGCGGTCCTCGGTGACATAGGCGATGTCGGCGCCGATGGCGGCCGGGACATTCTTGAGGGTGAGGTGCTGACCATTCATGATCAGCTCGCCGCTGAGCCAGGTGCCATACGAGCGCCCGAAGATCGAGCGCATGAGCTCGGTGCGGCCGGCGCCCATGAGCCCGGCAAAGCCGACAATCTCGCCACGCCGCACGAAGAACGACGAGTCCTTGCACACCAGGCGATCGGTGCGGATGGGGTGCTGCACCCGCCAGTTCTTGACCTCGAAGAAGGTCTCGCCGATCTGGGGGGTGTGCTCGGGGAAGCGGGACTCGAGCTCTCGCCCGACCATGCCCTTGATGATGCGGTTCTCGTCGACGCCGTCTTCCTTGACCCGCAGGGTCTCCACCGACATGCCATCGCGAATGATCGTGATCGAGTCGGCGATCTGCTCGATCTCGTTGAGCTTGTGGCTGATGATGATCTGGGTGATGCCCTTGCTGCGAAGGCCATCCATGATCTGCAGCAGGTGCTGGGAGTCGCTCTCATTGAGCGCTGCCGTGGGCTCATCGAGGATCAGGAGCTTGACGTCCTTGGAGAGCGCCTTGGCGATCTCGACCAGTTGCTGCTTGCCGACCCCGATGTCCTTGATCTTGGTCATCGGGTCCTCCGAGAGGCCAACCCTGGCCAGCAGCTCGGCGGCCTTGGCCCGGGTGGCGACCCAGTCGATGGACAGGCCCTTGCGCTGCTCGTTACCCAGGAAGATGTTCTCAGCGATGGAGAGCTCGGGGATGAGCGCGAGCTCTTGGTGGATGATCACGATGCCGGCGTGCTCGGAGTCCCGGATCGTGGAGAATCCCGCTGGCTTGCCCTCGAAGACGATGTCCCCGGTGTAGGACCCTGAGGGCCACACCCCGGAGAGGACCTTCATCAGGGTCGACTTGCCGGCACCGTTCTCGCCACAGATGGCGTGGATCTCGCCCCGGCGCACCGCCATCGAGACATTCGAGAGGGCTTTGACCCCGGGGAACTCCTTGGTGATATCGCGCATCTCCAGGATGACGTCGCCTGCGGTCATCGGTCAGCCTCCTCGTTGAGGTCCGGTCCTCTGCGAGATCAGAGGAATTGTTGACTGGATGAACATATTACGAACATCGGGTGACGCGCAAGGGGTAGCAGGTTGCAATTCGAGATCGATCTGCGTCTAGGGCGCAGTGTCGAGCCAGGCCGATGGGTTGGCCAGGACTGCGTTGACCACCGTCAAACCGGCGCCATGTAGCGCCGCATGCTCGCCGCCGAGTGCGCCCTCGACATAGACCTCGGCCCCGGCGAAGCGCACCGCAATGACCCGATTTCGGAGCTCTGCGAGGATTCCCGGGGCGAGCTGGTCGGCCAAGGACGCATAGGCGCCGCCGAGCAAGATCGTGTCGATATCCAGGACGTTCAACGCGGAGGCGGCCGCGACGCCAAGGGCGGCCCCGACCTCGGCCACGGCGGCCAGCGCAGCCGGATCACCGCCGGCGATGCTGCGATGGAGTTGCTCCCACGACGATCCTGGGGGAAGCCCGGCGCGAGCGATAAAGGCGGCCTTGCCGGCATACCGTTCCAGGCACCCACGGGCTCCGCAGGTGCACAGCTCTCCGTTGGCGTCGATATTCGTGTGCCCGATTTCCCCGGCCCAGCCGCGGGTGCCGCCGGACAACTCTCCGCGTCGCACGATGGCGCCACCAATTCCGACCTCGCCGGTGATGTAGAGGAAGTCGGCAGTCGCTCTGACGTCCTCGCGTCGCGCACGGATGAGCACTTCTGCTGTGGCCGCGAGGCTCGCGTCGTTGCCGACCAGGACGGCCAGTTCTGGCCGGCCCAATGCCGTCCGCAAGAGCTCGCCAATCGGCAGATCCGACCAGTTGAGGTTGGGGGCATGCCGCAAACGGGAGTGCTCCGGATCGACCAGACCCGGCAAGGCCACACAGACCCCAGCGACCTGTGCGCCGGCGGCCACGGTGTCGGCAATCGTGGCCTCGACCATGCGGCTGACCCGGGCGAGCAGTCTCTCGGGATGGCTGAGCGCGAATTCCCCTTCGATCACCCGTTGAGTGGCCATGGTGCCGGTCAGGGTCACCGTGCACACGGCGATATGGTCAACGGCGATGTCGATACCGATCCCGCGCAGGCCTTGCTCCGCAGGGATCACCGGAGTGGCGGGGCGCCCGGCGCCGGCCAACGCCTGAGGGGTGAGCTCTCGCACCATCCCGGCTTGAAGCAATAGGTCGACCAACTCCGAGACCGTGGCCCGAGTCAGTCCGGTATGCCGCGCCAGATGCGCCCGGCTGACCCCGGATCCGGCGGAGCAGATATGGCGCAACACCAGGGAGAGGTTGTGCTCACGCAGGGACGCCTGGCGGGCTGGGCTGGCCGTAGACGCGGTTGATCTCGAGCGCTCTGAGACCATCCTGTGTGCGTTCATGATCGGTCACCCTAGCCCGCTGTGAGCAAATTGTTAAGAGCATGGACAAAATAGCGCCAGGGTCCGTTCGCCTCGCGGAGCCGCGACGTGCTTTCATGGCGGTGAAGGTGGTGAGACTCGTGTCGACGCTGGATTGGCGCCCGCTGGGTGAGGACGACCTGGTCGCGCTCGCAGAATTGGCGACCGCATGCCTCGACATCGACGGCGGGCTGCCCTTGCTCGCCGAGGAGGAGACCCTTCGACGCCATTACCTCAGTGGGGTGTCCATTGGTGGCTGGGACGAGACTGGCGACCTGGTGGCGGCGGCGAGCATCTTTGCCGATGGGGAGGGCCGGGTTGCGACCGGGCTGACCCACCCCGAGGTTCGCTCGCAGCACTACGGTGTGGACCTGGTGCGGTGGGCTCGCGAACATGCAGGGGGAGCCAGGCTCAAGGTGCTGGCCGAGAGCACCTGGCCCGATCAGGGTGAGCTCTTTGCCGACGCAGGGCTGATCCGCGTCTTCGCCGAGCACGTCATGCGCCACCGACGCAAGCAGGTCCCGCGGATCCCACTCCCCGACGGACTGCACACGGAACCCTTCCGAGAGGACACCGCTGCGGCCTTCTACTCCGCCTATGCCGCGTCCTTCGCGGACCGCCCCGGCTTCCCGGGAACCCCGCAGGAGGAGTGGCTCGCGGAGCTGACCCAGGACCCCGAGGTCCTCCTGGACGACTCTCGGGTGGCGCTCACGGACGAGGGCGAGCCGGTCGGCTTCATCACACTCTCCCAGGGTTGGATCGATCAGGTGGGCGTGATTCCGAGTTGGCGCGGGCATGGGCTGGGGGCTCACCTCGTCGTGCGGTCCATCACGGCCCTACGTGCCCATGGGGAGCGCCCGGTCTGGCTGTGCGTGAATGTCGACAACCCGCATGCCCACGAGCTCTACGTACGGCTGGGCTTCAAAGACCACGGGATGCGGGCACGCTACCTGGAGACTGAGGAACCCGGTTAGCTCGCGGACGGCAGGGCTTCCACCGCCAAGGGCACCGTGCTGTGCACGCGGCCTTGCTCCACCAGGAGCCGGTAGCCCTCGTGGCGGTCAAGGATGTCCCGGACCGGCCCCCGTAGTGCGGCCAGGTGGACCTGAACCGCAGCCGCGTCAAGATCGGCCGCCAGCCGCAGCAGTGAGTCGATTCCGGTGTAGTCGGCGCTGATCATGGCGCTGCCATCGACGATGACATATCGAACCCCTGCCCGCTCGCGCACCAGATGGGAGATGCGGTCATTCACGGCGCGCGCGCTGACGAAGGACAGGGGGGCATCGACCCGCAGGATCAGGGTGTCCGGCCTCCGGAGGGTGTTATATCGGGTGACATTGCGGTACACGTCCTGACCGGGGAGTTGCCCCAGCTCCGGCAGATGCGGCTGCACCGCGGGGCGCAGGAAGAGCGCCAGCGACACGGCCACCCCCACGCCCAAACCCGGGACCGGTCCCAGCGTGAGCGTGGCCACGGCCGTGGCCAGCAGCGCCACCAGATCGCTGCGGCGAACCCGGGCAATCTCCCGAGCGCCCTTGATGTCAACCAAGCTGCTCACCGCGATGAGGATGATGGCGGCGAGCACGGTCTTGGGCAGGTGTGCGAGCACGCCGGTCAGGGTGAACAGGGAGATGGCGATGAGCATCGCTGCAAAGAGCCCGGAGACCTGACTGCGGGCGCCGGCTGCGACATTGACGGCACCCCGCGAGAGGCCGCCGGCAACGCAGAATCCCTGGAAGAGGCCCGAGGCGGCATTGGCCGCGCCGACCCCGATGAGCTCTTGGTTGGGATCAACGGTGGTCCGAGTGCGGCGAGCGAAGGCCGTGCCGGTGCTGATCGACTCCATGAAGGACACCAGCGCAATCGCCGCGGCGGACCCGCTCAGCGTCAGCAGGTCGGACCATGCCAGCGCGGGCAGACCGGGGGATGGGATGCCCGAAGGCACCGCGCCGAGCGTGCGCACGGAGGACAGCCACGGCGCCCACGCCACAAGCACGCTGGCCAGGGCAATGACGACGAGCGGGCCAGGTAGGCGGGGTGCGAACCGCTTGAGACTCCAGAGCGCGAGCAGGGAAACAAAGCCCACCACCGCGGTGGCCCCGTCGATCGTGCCCAAGGTCGGCCACAGCGCGCGCAATGCCTCGACCAGGGTGCTCGACGAGCCCGATCCCCGCAGGCCCAGCAATGGGCCGATCTGGGTCACCGCGATCGTGAGGGCAGCGGCCGAGGTGAATCCACTGATGACCGGCACGGACAGCAAACTGACCAGCTGCCCCAGCCGAGCCAACCCGGCCGCGATCTGGAACAGGCCGATGAGCACGGCGAGCCCACTGGCCAGCGCCAGGTAGCGCGTCGGATCGCCGCTCGCCAGCGGCCCCACCGTCGCGGCGGTCAGCAATGAATCGATGGCGACCGGACCCACGGAGATGAACCGGCTGGTGCCCAGGACGGCATACACCGTCATGGCCACCATGGCGCTATATAGACCGGTGATCGCGGGCACCCCAGCCAGCGCGGCATACGCCATGGCCTGCGGGATCACGAGGATGGCAACGGTCAGCCCCGCCCGTAGATCGTGGCTCAGGTCGTCGCGGGGGTAGCGCGGCAGCCAGCCGAGGATCGGTGCCACGCGGGTCAGCGTGGTACTGGCAGCCACAGGATCTCGGCCTTCCGGGGTTCACGGGAGAAGGGTCGGGCCCAGGATGGCATACCGCGGGGGGTATCCGACAGCCGACGGGGCCGCTGACCGCATATCCTTGCGACGTTCCCCAACTGCCCAAGGAGTGTCACCCGTGGCCATGCGCATGTCGACCCTGTTCCTGCGAACCCTTCGCGAGGACCCGGCGGACGCGGAGGTCCCGAGCCACCGGCTCCTGGTGCGAGCGGGCTACATCCGTCGGGTGTCGCCGGGCATCTACACCTGGCTGCCGCTGGGCCTGAAGGTCCTGCGCCAGGTGGAGCAGATCGTCCGCGAGGAGATGGACGACATCGGCGCGCAGGAATTGCTCTTCCCCGCGCTGCTGCCCAAGGAGCCGTACGAAGCCACCGGTCGCTGGACCGAGTACGGCGACAACATTTTCCGGCTCAAGGACCGCAAGGACGGCGACTACCTCCTCGGTCCCACTCATGAGGAGTTGTTCACGCTCGCCGTTAAGGACCTCTTCAACTCGTACAAGGACCTTCCGGTCAGCCTCTACCAGATCCAGACCAAGTACCGCGATGAGGCACGTCCGAGGGCGGGCATCCTGCGCGGTCGCGAGTTCGTCATGAAGGACAGCTACTCCTTCGACCTCGACGAGGCCGGGCTCGACAAGAGCTACCAGCTGCACCGCGATGCGTATGTCAGGATCTTCGACCGCTTGGGCTTCCACTACGTCATCGTCCAGGCGATGGCCGGCGCCATGGGCGGGTCCAAGAGCGAGGAGTTCCTGGCCACCGCCGAGAACGGCGAAGACACCTACGTGCGCTGCCCCTCGTGTGGTTATGCCGCCAATGTTGAGGCCGTGAAGGTCGCTGCGCCGCAATCGATCTCGTATGCCGATGCGCCGGCCGTCCATGTCGAGGAAACTCCCGACAGTCCGACGATTGCCACCTTGGTCGACCGGCTCAACGAGCTGTATCCCCGAGCGGACCGGGCCTGGGCGGCAACGGACACCCTCAAGACCGTGGTGGTCATGCTGGTTCACCCGGATGGGACCCGCGAGCCCTTGGCCATGGGTGTGCCCGGTGACCGCGAGGTCGACGAGAAGCGTTTGGGCGCCCAGGTCGAGCCGGCCCGTGTCGAGGCCTTCGAGGAGAAGGACTTCGCTGCGTATCCCTCACTCGTCAAGGGCTACATGGGGCCTCAGGCTCTCGGTCTGGACAGCGAATCCGGGGTGCGATTCCTCGTCGATCCCCGCGTTGTCGAGGGCACTGCCTGGGTGGCGGGAGGTAACCGCCACGGCTATCACGCCATTGATCTCGTCGCGGGTCGGGACTTCACTGCGGACGGTTTCATCGAGGCTGCCGAGGTGCGCCCGGGCGACCCCTGCCCGAACTGCGGCACTGGTCTTGAGGCCGCCCGCGGCATCGAGATGGGTCACATCTTCCAGTTGGGCACCAAGTACGCCGAGGCGCTCGACCTCAAGGTGCTGGACGAGAACGGCAAGCTTCGCACGGTGACCATGGGTTCCTACGGGGTCGGTGTGTCCCGGGCCGTGGCCTGCATCGCCGAGGGCAATCACGACGACCTGGGCCTGTGTTGGCCCCGCAATATCTCTCCGGCCGATGTGCACATCGTGGCCACCGGCAAGGACGATGCCGTTGCGCTCTATGCCGAGGAACTCACCCGAGCGTTGGAGGCGGCTGGCGCGACGGTCCTGCTCGATGATCGCAAGCAGGCATCACCCGGAGTGAAGTTCAAGGACGCCGAGCTGATCGGTGTGCCGACCATCGTGGTGGTGGGGCGCGGGCTCGCCGACGGAACCATCGAGGTCAAGGATCGGCGCTCCGGTGATCGCCGCGAGGTGGCCGTGGACAACGCCGTCTCCGAGATCCTGCGGGAGATCGGGCGCTCGTGAGTGCCCCCGTCGAGGCGGTCATCTTTGACTGGGGCGGGACCCTGACGCCCTGGCACGAGGTGGACCTCAGCGAGCAGTGGCGGGTGTATGCCCGTGAGATCCACGGCGTGCCCGTGGACTCGCCCGAAGTCCCGGCCGCGGATCTTGATGCAGCTCATGAGTTGGCTGACCGGATCCTTGCCGCCGAGGAGAGCGCCTGGAGCCAGGGACGCCAGTCGCACGCGAGTGCTCGGCTGGATGACATCTTGGCGGCTGCCGGTGCAGATCCCGAGCACGATCGACACCTCCTCGCGCTGGCGGCATACCGGCGCTTCTGGGAGCCGCACACGCATACCGACCCTCAGGTTCGACCCCTCTGGGAGGGCTTGCGGCGCAGGGGGATTCGGATCGGCGTGCTGTCCAACACGATCTGGTCGCGGGACTACCATCGCGATCTCTTCGCGCGTGATGGAGTCCTGGACTTGCTGGACGCCGACCTGTATTCCAGCGAGTTGGCGCACGTGAAGCCGCACCCGGAGGCCTTCCGGGCCATCTGTGCCGCCCTCGGCGTCGCGCCGCGCAATGCGGTCTACGTCGGTGACCGGATGTTCGAGGATGTGCATGGTCCCCAGCAGATCGGGATGCGCGCCATCTGGATTCCGCACAGCGATATCCCGTCGGTGCAGCGGGTCGAGGTCACGGCAGTACCTGACGCCCGGGCTCATGAACTGCTGGACATCCTCGACATTGTGGACCGGTGGGCCACGGCGTGACTGGCGCGCTGGGCGACATCAGCGCGACGACGCTTGCGTTGCTGACGGTGGCGGCGCTGCTCGCGGGCTTCATCGATGCCGTGGTCGGTGGTGGGGGACTGGTGCAACTGCCTGCCTTGGTGTTGGCCCTTCCGGGCGCGGCACCGGCGCAATTGCTGGCCACCAACAAGCTCGCCTCAATCGCCGGCACGTCAACGAGCGCCATCACCTACTGGCGCCGCATCCGTCCGGATCTGCGGACGGCGCTCCCCATGGCGGCGGCTGCCTACCTAGGGGCCGTCGGCGGCGCACTCCTCGGCGTGCATATCCCCAAGGCCGCTTTCACTCCGATCGTGCTCGTGCTGTTGATCGTGGTGGGCGCCTACACCCTGCACAAGCCGACGCTTGGTGAGGTGACTGCGCTGCGGATGGAGGGCGTGCGGCATACCGGGGCAGCGGTCGTTGTCGGATTCGTCATTGGCGTGTATGACGGCGCGTTGGGTCCGGGAACCGGTTCCTTCCTCGTGTTCGCGCTGGTGGGGTGGCTGGGGTACGCCTTCCTCGAGGCGAGCGCCAAGGCCAAGATCGCGAACTTCGCGACGAATCTGGGCGCGTTGACGGTCTTTGTTCCCGGTGGCCATGTGCTCTGGGCTGTGGGCGGCGTCATGGCGATGGGGAATGTCGCCGGCGGCTACCTCGGAGCGCGCGTGGCGGTGCGGCTCGGATCGGGCTTTGTCCGCATGCTTTTCGTGGTCATCGTGGGGGCATTCATCGTGCGGCTTGGTGGCCAACTGCTCGGCTGGTGGGGCTGACCTCAGCGTGCTCAGCCCGGGTGTCGCAGCGAGTATGCCGATGATCACATCCGGGAGTTCGTCGATGCCCTTCGGAGTTGAGTGGGTGGGTGCAACGATGTGCCTTATCTGTCCTGATTGAAAGGTTCAACCCATGGCGCGCTACGACGAGAACACCACCACTCTCGGCCAGCTGCTCGATGACCCTGAGGTCGTCGCCATCTTCGACAAGCACGCCCCGGGCGTTGCCTCCAACCCGATGATCGGGATGGCCAAGGGCATGACCGTGTCGGCGGCGATGGGCATGGCGGGCGCACTCGTGCCGGCCGACCTGATCGCCAAGATCCGCGAAGAGGTCGACGCCCTGCAGTGACCCTGCACTGAGTGACTCTAAGCGGGGCCCCGGGAGTTCTTCCTGGGGCCCCGCTCACGCGTTCACTCAGCAGACCAAAGCGCGCCACGGCATACCAAGGACGGTGTGGGTTCGCCCGGAAAGGTCACCAAGCAGAGGAAAAGGGGGGCGTCAGCGGTGGTCGGCGGTGAGCCAGAGGGCCGCATAAGGCGGTAGCCACACCTGGCCATCGCCTCCCCACGGGATCGGCGTTCCGGTAATCCGATCCACGGCCTCAGCCATTCCCAGGGCATGGACCCGATGACCTGGCCACGGCCGCCACTGGTCGGTGACGTTGTAGACCCCCACGAAGCGACCCACCGGGTGGTCGCGGACCGTCACCAGCACCCCAGGGTCATCAACCGGCTCGACTCGGGTCTCCACCGAGGCGTGCAGGTGGGGGAGTGAGCCGCGCACCTGCCCAAGCCGGGCAAGGCCCGAGAACACCCGACCAGCCACGGTCTCGGAGTCGTGCCGAGATTGGGCGCGCGCCCAGTCCAGGCGCGGCCGGTGCGCCCAGCGGTTGTCCTCCTCGTGGCCGGGCTCGGTGTCCCAGGCGGGGTCATTGGTTTGGGCGAGTTCGTCCCCCGACCAGATCACCGGAATGCCGCCCCAGCCCATGACCAGGGCGTTCGCCAGCCGCAGCCGGGAGATCGCCAGGTCCACCTCTTGCGGAGTGCGTGCCCTCTCCAAGCCCGCCAAACTCGCTGCGGAGCCACTGGTCCGGCGATCGTCGTTGGCCGGATTGTGCTGGAAGACCAGGCCGGTTGCGGGCGACCCCGGGAAGCTCCCGTCGTACCAGTCCGCGAGGAAGCGTCGATGGCCCGGACCGGTCACGCCGACGGCAGCGGCATCCTCGTCCATGATCGCCCAGCCGATGTCGTCGTGGCAGCGCAGGTAGGTCAGCCAGGTGGTTGTGCTGGGCTTGGCCGGCAGCGCGCCGAGCGCGTGTGCGGCCAGGCGGACATCGCCAGCGGCCAGCATCGACCAGGCCTGGACCATGAGGCTGTTGTGATACGCCAGATCACTGACCTTGCCGGTGCGCTCGCCAGCCCCCAGGTAGGCCAGCAGTTTGGTCGGCGCGACGATCGCCTCCGCCTTGAAGGCCACCGCGGGGCAGGCGATGCGCGTCAAGGCCCGCAAGGCCTGGGTGATGGCATGGACTTCTGGTTCTCCTTGGCAATCGGTCCCCATGCGCTTCCACATGAAGGCGATGGCATCCAAACGCAGCACGTCCACGCCTCGGTTGGCCAGGTCGAGGATGATCGAGGCGTACTCCTTGAAGACCGCGGGGTTACCCCAATTGACGTCCCACTGAAATTCGTTGAAGGTCGTCCACACCCAGCCCGCGAGATCCTCGTCCCAGGTGAAGTTGCCGGGAGCGAAATCGGGGAAGACCTCGGGCAAGGAGCGCTCATAGGCGTCCGGGAGCTCGCGATCGGGGAAGACATAGAAGTAGTCCCGATAGGCCGCCTCGCCGGCCCGAGCGCGCTGGCCCCACTCATGCTCCTTGGCAACGTGATTGAGGACAAGGTCCAAGACTAGGTTCATGCCGGCGTCGTGCAGCGACTCGGCCAGGCTCGCAAGATCCTCCATACTGCCCAGGTCGGGTCGGACGGAGCGATAGTCCGCGACCGCATACCCGCCATCACTATCACCATCGCGGGGTCGCAGCAGCGGCATCAGGTGGAGATAGCGCACACCGAGTTCGTCCAGATAGGGGATGTGGTCCACCACGCCGGTCAAGTTGCCCGCGAAACGCTCGGTGTAGGCGGCATACCCGATCATGGCCGGGTCTTGCAGCCAGTCTGGGCGAAGCATGCGATCCAGGTCACGCGCGTGCAGACGGTCGCTGCGCTCGGTGAAGGCCCGCTCGGCCAGGGTCACCAACTCGTCGGCGAGCGCGGGTGCAGCCTCGCCATAGACCTGGCTCAGCGGTCCCACCAGATCGGGCCACCAGCGCCGCAATCTGGCAGCAAACATCTCTGCCCTCTGCGGGTTCGTTCCGCTCTGGCGAGGGGGCGCAGCAGGCCCAGGCAGATTGGTGGTCACAGCGCACATTGTGGCCAAAGTGTGCAAGCGTTTCCACACTCTTCATCGCAGACGCCGATGAGTTTCACAGCACACGCACAGGCAAGGTCACCAAGATCGCCCCTATGACCAGCGTGACGGCCGCTCCCCAAGGCCTCCTACAAGCTGCCCGGAGGCGCTCCGGCCAGCCTCGTCCGTGGACCCGGGATCTCACCGGTGCCCTGATGTGGCTGGTGCTGCTCTGGGTTACGGCGCTGTGGGTCTCCGGTGGCGGGCTGGCCGGTTTGGACTCCACCGGGGCGGTGCTGAGCAGCATCGGCCGGATCACCGGCCTGATCTCCTCCGCGCTGCTGCTCGTGCAGGTCTTCATGATGGCGCGCGTGCCTGTCATTGAGGGTGCCTGGGGCCAGGACGCCCTCACCCGCGGACACCGGATTATCGGCTTCACCTCGTTCAATCTCATGCTCGCGCACCTGGTCTTCATCGTCCTGGGGTATGCCGCGGACACCGAGGACGGGCTCTGGACGACCTTCTGGGACCTCGTGCTGAACTACGCGGGCATGCTGCTGGCCTTGGCCGGCACCGTGGCCCTGATCATGGTCGTGCTGACCTCACTGCGGCGCGCTCGGGCCAGCCTGCGCTACGAGTCCTGGCACTTGCTCCACTTGTACGCCTACCTGGGTGCGGGGCTCGCGCTGCCGCATCAGCTGTGGACCGGCACCGACTTCCTGCGCTCGAGCGCCTCGACCGTGACCTGGTGGACGCTGTATGCCGTTGCCGTGGGCGCGGTCCTGATCTACCGCGTCGGCCTCCCGCTGTGGCGATCCCTGCGGGCCCCGATCCGGGTGAGCGCGGTGAGCGACGAAGGCCATGGGGTGACCTCGGTGACGGTGAGCGGTCCAGGGGTGCAGCGACTTGAGGTGCGCGCCGGTCAGTACTTCCAGTGGCGTTTCCTGGGCAGCCCCGGCTGGACAAGGGCGAACCCGCTGTCCATCTCGGCGGCCCCCGACGGCCAAAGCCTGCGGGTGACGGCAGCGGTCGTGGGTGACGGTACGGCGCGCTTGGCCACTCTGCGACCGGGCTCGCGCGTGCTGGTGGAGGGTCCCTATGGTCGTTTGCACGCGGGCGTGCGCAGCCGCCGTCAGGTGGTGCTCATGGCCTCGGGCATCGGCATCACGCCCATGCGCGGGCTGCTCGATGAACTGGATGCGGCTCCCGGTGAGGTGACCGTTATTCACCGCACGCATGACCGGCGCTCGGCCGTGCTCGGTGCGGAGTTTCGGGCCGCGACCGACCGCCTGGGCGCGAGTTACGTCGTCATCGACGGCCCACGTCTGAAGGACCGAGCGTCCTGGCTACCGCAGCAGGCTGGACACCTCTCCGACGCCCAGGCGCTGCGTGAGTTGGTACCCCAGCTGGCGAATAGCGACCTCTTCCTGTGCGGCAATCCCGACTGGATTCGATCCGTCAAGAAGGCCGCGCTGGAGTGCGGACTCGACCCTCAATTCATCCACGAAGAGCACTTTTCACTCTGACCAACGCAAGGACCGATAGGACACACCATGCGTCGCATCACCACCTGGCTACTGAGCACCATCACCGCTCTGGTGCTGCTCTTTAGCTATCACACGTCAACCGGGTCCTCGACGCCCGTTGCCAATGCCGAGAGCCCCAACACCCAGGGGGACAGCGCAGCCAATGGATCCGGGGATACCGGATCCGGTACCGACACGGGCACCGACAGCGGTACGGACACGGGGACCGATAGCGGTACGGACACGGGGACTGACAGCGGTACGGATACCGGTACTGATAGCGGGACCGACACGGGGACCGATAGCGGTACCGACACGGGCGACTCCGGAGGATCCAGCACACAGGCGGGTTCGAAGACCTACCTCGGGGAGGCCATCCAGACACACTTCGGTCCGGTCCAGGTCCAGATCACCGTCGCGAATGGCAAGATCACCGCCTCCGAGGTCACTCAGGTGCCGTGGAATAACCACCGCGACCAGGAGATCAACGCCTATGCCGTGCCGATCCTCAACGAGGAGACCGTCACCGCGCAAAGCGCCGACATCGACATGGTGGGCGGCGCGACCTTCACCTCCGATGGCTACATCCAGTCGCTGCAATCGGCCATCGACCAGGCCAACCTCTGACCCGATGATCTCGACCATGAGCGTGCAGATCCGGCGTCGAGCCCACGTGCGTCAGATCATGGGTATGCCCATCAGCATTCATGTCCGGGCGCACGATCCGGATCGCCCAGAGGTGCTGGGTGCGGTGGAGCGGGCCTTTGCCCACCTGCAACGCGTCGACCGGGTGCTCAGCACCTGGCGGGCCGACAGCGATCTCTTGCGGCTGCAGCATGGCGAAATCGATGAGCCCGACGATTGGGTCGCCGAGGTGACCGATCTGTGCCTGGAGGCCGAGGAGCGCACCGATGGCCTCTTCGCAGCTTGGCGTGCTTTGCCGCTGGGCCGGACGGTCTTCGACCCGACCGGTTTGGTCAAGGGCTGGGGCGTCGAAGGCGCCGCAGCACACCTGGAACTGGCGCCCGAGATCAGCTGGAGCATCGGCGCCGGCGGCGACATCGTGTGCGGCACCGGTCGCGGAATGCGTGATCAGGATCCGGTGTGGCGGATCGGGATCGAGGACGCTCGGCAAGCCGGACGTATCGTCGATGTGGTGCCCCTGAGTCGAGGGGCGATCGCCACCTCGGGGTCGGCGGCCCGCGGGGCGCACATCCGCGACCCTCGCACGGGCCGGGCGCTGGATCACCCTGGATCGGTGAGCGTGACCGGCCCCCGCTTGCTCTGGGCAGATGTCTGGGCCACCGCGGCCTACGTTGACCCGACCCGCGCGGCCCGGCTGATCCAGGAGCGCGACCCGGCATACCGGTTGATCAACCACCTCTAAGACATCGGCCACCTCTGAGACACTGCTCGACATGGTGCGCGCTTTTCGTCAGGTTGATGTCTTTGCCACCCAGCCGGGAACGGGGAACCCGTTGGCGGTCGTCCACGACGCCGATGGTCTGACCGATGCGCAGATGGCGCGCTTCGCTGCCTGGACCAATCTGTCGGAAACCACCTTCCTGTGCGCTCCCAGCACGGCGAAGGCCGACTACCGCGTGCGGATCTTCACCACCAGGGGAGAGTTGCCTTTTGCCGGACATCCCACCCTCGGCAGCGCGCACGCCTGGCTCGAGGCCGGGGGAGTGCCCCACTCCGAGGACATCGTGATCCAGGAATGTGGCGTAGGCCTGGTGCCCGTGCAGCGCGGCGAACGGCTGGCATTCGCGGCCCCGCCATTGCTGCGCTCCGGGTCGGTCAGCGCGCAGGACCTGGATCGCGTCACGCGCGCCCTGCGCATCCCCGCCACCGCGATCCGGGCTACCGCCTGGATCGACAACGGGCCTGGCTGGATTGGCGTCGACGTCGGGGACGCCGAGGCGGTCCTCGCGATCCGGCCCGATATCGCGGCATTTTCGGGGCTGAAGCTTGCGGTGGTCGGGCTGCACCCGGAGGAAGCGGCCACGGCACTGGGGGCGGCGGTCGAGGTGCGGGCGTTCTATGACGACGGGGACACCTTCGACGAGGACCCGGTGACCGGCAGTGCGAATGCCGGTCTGGCGCAATGGCTGATCGGCACTGGTCGCCTCCCGAGCACGTACACCGCTCGTCAGGGCACGGCGCTTGCGCGGGATGGTCGCATCCATGTGCGGGCAGTGGGTGACCAGGTGTGGGTGGGCGGCGAGGTCCGAACGCTGATACGCGGCGAGGTCGAGTTCTAAGGCGTGTTGAGCCCGGGGAAGGGCGAGAGCGCGGCCCCCCAGCGGTAGGCCTCCACGTCCATGACCGCGACGGCCAGGGGGAGGCGCCGCAAAGCCGGACCAGAACGGGCCTGCGTGCTGGCGGCATACGCCCCACCCCAGCTGGCGATCAGGTCCCGCAGAATGGTCGAGGCAAGGTCTCGGGCCTGCTCGGCTGACTGGGCCGGCGCCGGCAGCGGGTAGCCCAGTTGTGGCGTGAATCCCGGTGCGGCCGGTGCCCAGGCCACGAGCAATGCCTTGAGCCGGTCTCGGGTGCTCAGGGCGAGCGCCCGTTGGTTCTCGGAGGAGCGGGCGGCGATGACCTCCATCCAGAAGATCGTGGCCGCCAACCGCTGCACTGGCTGATCGAGGGCAGGGCCTTCGACTGGGCTGACGTTGTCGGCCAGAGTTGCCGGGGTCCCCAACAGGCGGGCCGCCGCACACCGCTGGGCCAGTAGGGCGCACACCAGCGGACGCAGCTCGACGGCCACGGACACCAGATCTGCGACCGCGGCATAGGCGGCTAGTTCAGGACCGGCCGGCTTGCTCGCCGCGGCCGAGCTCGGGGGAGCGGGCGGGATTGACGGCGCGGGTAACGCGAGCCCGGCCAGAGCGCTGGCCAGGACAGCCTGCTGGGCGGCATGCACCGTCGCCAATTGGGCCTTCAGCGCGCCACGCCCGGGGGCTTGGGCCGCCAGGGCACGGGTATCCGCCTGCAACCAGGCCAGTCCGGCCCCACCCGGGACCGGTGGCGAGCTCTCCTTGAATGGCACGGTGACCCCGTCCTCGAGGCGGACAGTGCAACCCGAAAGCGCGGCGACCGAGGCCACACCCAGCGCAGCGACGAGGTCGCGTCGGCTGAGCGAAGGACCAAGCGGCATCGCGCCATCATGTCACCGACGCGAAGGTGCTGTGGCGCGGCGCAGCGTCTACAGTTAGGCCTTGTTCCCGGTGCGCATGTCGCTCTGGGCCGTCAACTGCAGAGAGGAGCCCCCCGACATGTCTACCGCTGATGGCGTGCGCTCCCTCACCCAGACCGCTCTTGAGGGGTCTGACGTCACCCTTGTCGATGTATCGGTCACGAGTGCCGGTCGGCGTTCGGTGGTGCGGGTCGTCCTTGATCGTCCCGCCGAGCGCGACGACGATGGGGTCAGTCGCACCCCCACGCCGCCGCTCACCCTGGACGAGATCGCCGAGGTGTCCCGGGCCGTTGGTCGGGCGTTTGATGACAGCGATGTCCTCGGTGAGACGGCATACACCCTGGAGGTCACCTCCCCGGGGGTGGATCGACCGCTGGAGGCTCCGCACGGCTTCCGCCGCAACATCGGCCGCCTCGTGCGCGTTTCCTTGGCTGACGGCGGCACGCTCACGGGTCGGCTCTCCCAGGCCGATGACGAGCAGGTCACCCTCACCGGAGAGCCCGAGCGCCGGCTGCCCTATGCCGACATCAGCCGGGCAGTGGTGCAGATCGAATTCGCCCCTGCCCAAACCGAAGGAGAGTGACGATGGACATCGACCTCGCCGCCCTGCGCGCCCTAGAACGTGAACGGGACATCAGCCTGGATGTGCTGATTCCCGCTATCGAGAATGCCGTGGTGCACGCCTACCAGCGGACCGATGGCCACTTCCCACACGCCCGCGCCGAGGTGGACCGCAAGAGCGGTCACGTGGTGATCTGGGCCCGTGAGGAGCACATCACTCCTGCTCCCGAGGGCGAACTGGATGCCGAGGGCAACCCGCAGCGTCCCACCCGGGAGTTGGGCCCGGAATTCGATGACACCCCGTCCGGCTTCGGGCGGGTGGCTGCGGCCACGGCGCGTCAGGTCATCGTCCAGCGGCTGCGCGATCTCGAGGACGAGGCAATCCTCGGCGACTTCAAAGGCCGCGAAGGTGATGTGGTTGCTGGCGCCATCCAGCAAAGCCCCGATCCCCGCCATGTCACCGTGGACTTCGGGGCAGTGGAGGGCATCTTGCCCTTGGCCGAGCAGTCCCCGGGGGAGAAGTACGTCCATGGCGAACGGCTGCGCTGCTACGTCGTATCGGTGAAGCGAGGCCTGCGTGGCCCGCAGATCGGGCTGTCGCGCACCCACCCCAACCTGGTCCGCAAGCTCTTTGCCCTCGAGGTGCCCGAGATCGCTGACGGCTCGGTCGAGATCGCGGCGCTAGCGCGCGAAGCTGGCCACCGCACAAAGATTGCCGTGCACTCCAAGGTCGCCGGCCTCAATCCCAAAGGTGCCTGCATAGGACCCATGGGTGCGCGAGTTCGCGCAGTGATGACCGAATTGCATGGCGAGAAGATCGACATCGTCGACTTCTCCGACGATCCGGCCGCCTTCATTGCCTCCGCCCTGTCGCCCTCGCGGGTCACTTCGGTGGAGATTGTCGATCCGGTGCTCCGGTCGGCGCGCGTCGTCGTTCCGGACTATCAACTCTCCTTGGCCATCGGTCGCGAGGGTCAGAACGCCCGCCTCGCAGCCAAACTGACCGGCTGGCGGATCGACATCCGTGCCGACACCGAGGCCCTCGGCGGCCCCGAGCGCGCGTAAGCGGTAGACTGGTGCGGACCGACCGGACTGGACTCCGGCCCGGGTCACCCCCGCGCGAGCCGCAACGCACGTGTGTGGGATGCCGCGGAACGGATAGCCGGTCGGCACTTTTGCGAGTGGTCCTGGGGTCAGACGCGGACGGCATGCCCGTCCTTCAACCTGATCCGGGGGCTGTCCAACCGGGGCGTGGAGCCTGGCTCCATCCGGAACGGACCTGTCTCGATCTTGCGCTTCGCCGACGTGCCTTCGGCCGGGCCCTGCGGTCACCGATCGCACCGGACTCGGGTGAGCTCGTCACCTGGATCGAGAACCATGAGCACTGAAAACCGTCCACTAGAGGGAACCGAAAGCGGGTTTGACGCTGATGAGCACCAGATGAGTACTCAGCGATGAGCACCCCCCAGCTGTAAAGACGGTCCGCGCCCACTGCACGGACCAGACAGGAGAAATGTGTCCAAGGTCCGTGTGAGCGCACTCGCAAAGGAGCTCGGGGTCACCAGCAAGGTGGTCCTTGAGCGACTCAATGAGATGGGCGAGTACGTCAAGACCGCGAGCTCGACGATCGAGGCTCCCGTGGTCAGGCGCTACAAGGAGAAGTTCCCGCAGGCTGCCGCTGCTCCGGCGCCGGCCAAGTCGTCCCCGGCTCCGGCCGCTCCGGCTGCTCCGGTGGCCCCAACTGTGTCGGCACCGGCCGCCTCAGCTGCCTCGGCTCCCGCTGCCGCAGCACCGGCGGCTCCGGCAGCGCCGGCCCCATCCGCCCCGGCACCGGCCGCCGCCTCTGCGGCGCCCGCGCCCCAGGCACCGCGCCCGGCGCCAGCCGCGGCTCCGCCAGCTCGGGAGGAGCAGTCACCGTCGGCACCCCGACCGGCCGCTCGTCCCGGTGGTCCACGTCCCGGCAATAACCCCTTCTCCAGCAACCAGGGGATGGGCCGCTCGGCGGCTCCTGGGCCGCGCCCGGGCAATAACCCGTTCGCGACCAACCAGGGAATGCCGCGCCCTCAGGCCCGTCCCGGCGGTCCGCGTCCAGGTGCACCGCGCCCCGGTGCGCCGTCTCCGGGCATGATGCCCGGCCGGAGCGCTGTTCCGCGCCCCGGTGACCGGCCGGCCCGCGGAGGCGGTGCTCGTCCGGGTGCGCCGGGTCGTCCCGGTGCCGGCGCAGGTGGTGGCTTCGGCGGACGTCCCGGCGGTGGCGGTGGCTTCGGCGGCCGTCCGGGTGGTGGCCCTGGTGGTCGTGGTGGCACCCAAGGTGCCTTCGGCAAGGGCGGCGGCCGTCCCACTCGTGGCCGCAAGTCCAAGCGCGCGAAGCGCCAGGAATTCGAGGAGATGCAGGCACCGACCATTGGTGGTGTCTCCGTTCCCCGCGGTGACGGCACGTCAGTGGTTCAGGTGCGTCAGGGTGCCTCGCTGACTGACTTCGCTGACAAGATCAACGCCAACCCGGCCTCTTTGGTCACGGTGCTCTTCCACCTCGGTGAGATGGCGACCGCGACGCAGAGCCTGGATGAGGACACCTTCAAACTCCTCGGCGCTGAGCTCGGTTACGACATCCGGATGGTCTCGCCGGAGGAGGAGGAGCGCGAGCTCTTCGAGTCCTTCGCCATCGACCTCAACTTCGGTGTCGACTCCGAGGATGAGGAGGACCTCGAGGCTCGCCCGCCGGTCGTGACCGTCATGGGTCACGTCGACCACGGTAAGACCCGCCTGCTGGATGCCATCCGTAACGCCAATGTCGCCAGCGGCGAGGCCGGTGGTATTACCCAGCACATCGGCGCCTACCAGATCCACAAGGAGCACGAGGGCATCGATCGGGCCATTACCTTCATCGACACCCCGGGTCACGAGGCCTTCACGGCCATGCGAGCTCGTGGTGCCAAGGTGACGGACATTGCCATCCTCGTGGTGGCTGCCGACGACGGCGTGATGCCGCAGACCATTGAGGCGCTCAACCACGCTCAGGCCGCGGAGGTCCCGATCGTCGTTGCGGTCAACAAGATTGATGTCGAGGGCGCCAATCCGAGCAAGATCCGTCAGCAGTTGACCGAGTACAACCTGGTCGCTGAGGAGTACGGCGGAGACACCATGTTCGTCGACGTGTCGGCCAAGCAGGGCCAGAACATTGATGCCCTGCTCGAGGCCGTGCTGCTCACCGCTGACGCCGCGCTGGATCTGCGGGCCAACCCGCACCGGGACGCGCGCGGTGTGGCGATCGAGGCCAACCTCGACCGTGGTCGTGGTGCTACCGCGACCGTGCTCATTCAGTCGGGCACGCTGCGGGTCGGTGACGCCATCGTGACCGGCAGTTCCTATGGCCGCGTGCGTGCCCTGCTCGATGAGCATGGCAACGCGTTGCCGGAGGCGCTGCCGTCACGGCCGGTTCAGGTGCTCGGTCTCTCCTCGGTTCCGCGGGCTGGTGACACCTTTGTGGTTGCCCCCGATGACCGGACCGCTCGCCAGATCGCTGAGAAGCGTGAAGCAGCGGACCGCCAGGCCAGCCTGGCCAAGGCCCGCAAGCGGATCTCCCTCGAGGACCTCAACGCTGCGCTGGCGGCGGGCAAGGTCGACACCCTCAACCTCATCCTCAAGGGTGACGTGTCGGGTTCGGTGGAGGCCCTGGAGGATGCGCTGCTCCAGATCGACGTGGGCGACGAGGTCGACCTTCGGATCATCGACCGCGGCGTCGGCGCGATCACGCTCAACAACATCAACCTGGCCATGGCGTCCAACGCGATCATCATCGGCTTCAACGTGCGGGCCGAGGGCCAGAACGCGGAGACCGCTGAGCGCGAGGGCGTCGAGATCCGGTACTACTCGGTGATCTACCAGGCGATCGAGGAGATCGAGGCAGCCCTCAAGGGCATGCTCAAGCCGGAGTTCGAAGAGGTGGAGCTCGGTACCGCCGAGATCCGCGAGATCTTCCGCTCGAGCAAGTTCGGCAATATTGCCGGGTCCATCGTGCGCAGCGGCGAGATTCGCCGTGGCGCCAAGGCTCGGATCACCCGCGAGGGTGTGGTCATTGCCGAGAACGTCGAGGTGGCTGGCTTGCGCCGGTTCAAGGATGACGTCACCGAGGTCCGTGACGGCTTCGAGTGCGGTATCAACCTCGGCAGCCACAACGATCTCCAACTGGGTGACCTCATCTCCACCTACGAGATGCGGGAGAAGCCGCGCGCCTAACTGCCGCTTGATCGAGAGTAGAGAACACGCCGTATGCCGCAAGCGGGCGACGGCGTGTTCTCTACTCTCGACGCGGCTAGGGGTCGGCCAGAGTCAGGCGAAGAGTTTCTCGCCGAGCGACTCGCCCGCGAGAGCCCCGGGGAGCACCGCGAACACCGCTGACCCGATCGGGGTGGTCCACAGGTTGAGCAGATCGCTCTCCGCCAGACGTTGCTGTACGGGAACGAACTGCGCGGCGACGTCGGCGGCATAGGCGACGAAGATGAGGCCGCTGTTGCTCACCTCATTGCCTTGCGGGGCATCGTCGTAGCTGTAGGGACGGCGCAGGAAGCGATCCGTACCGCCCACCGGCCGCGACCTGGCGAGATGTGAATGCGGGTCGATGACGGTGAACCCCAGCGCATCGGTTCGCTCCAGATCGGCCGGTGCGTTCATTCCCGACCCCGATTGCACAGCCAGCGGTTGTCCGTCCGAGGTTCGGCGGCCGATCGCGTTCTCCCGAGCCGCGAGGTCGACCCGGTCCCAGACGTCGAGATTCATGGCGATCCGGCGGATCACCAGACCGGAGCCACCGTGCAACCATTCGGGCGAATTTGCCGGTCCGCAGAAGAGCAGCGCGTCATCAGGACCATGCGTGGCTGGTTGGACGATCCCGTCCACTTGGCCCATGAGATTGCGCATGGGAGCGCCCGGCTCGGTGAACGGCTCCCGGAATCCGCGCTGCACCCACGCCACGGTGACCAATGGCCCCGCGGCCTTGATCAGCCTTCGCTGTGCGTGCGCGACCGAGGTCGGACTCGCCGCGCAGATCTGCAGCAGGAGGTCACCCCCAGACCAACGCTCCTCCAAGTGATCAATTCTGGGGAAAGCGGGCAGCGGTCCCAACCACTCCGGGGCGGACTTGCCGGCCAGCGCGACGACCCGCCGGCCCACGCCGACGGTGACGGTGAGCGCGGCCGGGCTGGCAGCCATTTCGGGCTCCATGTCGGTCAGCGGTGCTCTGCCCTCGACTAAGCGCTCGATGTCGTCGGTCCACACGGCGAAGAGGCCCTTGAGCTGGCGAGCCTCCACGTCCCGGGCCAGGCGCAAGGAGACGAAGGCGGCATATGTCTGGGGCGCCTCGACAATGCCGGCCTGCCGGGGACCCCGGAAGGGGCGCACGATGGTGTGCGCCCCCACCGGGGGATCCACATCGCCTGCGGCCGAGGCCGTCGCGCTCCAGGCGGCCAGGCCGCCGGCGACGAGCCCACCGACCCCGCCGGCCAGGACCGAGCGACGGGCGGCATGCGGCAGCAGGGATTCGGACATCACTTCACCGGCACGTAGGTCTCGTTCGCGGCGTCGAATGCCCGGGCCTGGAAGGAGACTGGGACCTCACCGGTGGAGGTCTTGAGCGTGACGGGGATGGCATCGCCGATCTGGAGCGGCTTGGAGAGCATCATGAGCATGACGTGGTTGGCTCCAGGCTTGAGTTCGAAGGTGCCGCCAGCCTTGACCGTGAAGCCCTTCTTGGCCTCTTGCATCTGCATCTTGCCGTCCGCGCCCATGACCGTTTCGTGGGTTTGGACCATTTGTGCGGCCGCTGACGATCCGCCAGTGATGGTGATATCAGCCGATCCGGTGTTCTTCACGGTGCCAAAGCAACCGGTCATGTCTTTGAAGCCGTCGGGCATCGTGTCGGTGGACTTGCACCAACCATCGACGATGGTCAGCGCCGGACCGGCAGCGTCGGAGGTTTTGTCGCTGGAGTTGCCGCAGCCAGCGAGCGCAAGTCCAGCCACTGCAAGGGCAGCACTGGCACGCAGGAGTGATGACATGGGAAAGCCTTTCAACTGTGGTGGTAGATCGTGATGAAGGGGGTGAATTACCTCATCGCGAGCGGGGGACCACGAGCCCCCAGGGGACGTCGCAACGTCCGGCCGACCCCGGTACGGGGACGAGCAGCAATCCTCAAGAAGGGCGTCAACCGGACCAGCGGCCGGGACAGCGTGGGGACCAGGCGTGCGATCACGCGCCAGAGGGCGGCCTCGCCGCGAGCCAGCACCCACGCGGTGGCCAGGGTTGCGGCGATATGGGCCAGCCACATAGCCCAACTGGACGCAGAAGCGGTGGGCAGCGCGGAGGAACCGTCCACGAGGACAGGGTGGTGGGCCATCGGCCGAGCCGCCCCGCCACCCCCAGTGGGCTGCATGGCAGTGATCAGCCCATGGACGAGCAGCTGCCCAGCGCCAAGCAGGACGACCAGGTGACGCGCGCTCAGACGAGTCCGTACGGCATACCATCCGAGTGGCGCGAGCATCGCCATCAGCGTCACGAACGGGATCGGCCCGATCAGGGCGCCGCCGGCGCTGGCATGCGCGGCCGCCGCCAAGGTGATCACCAGAGCAGTCAGAAGCGTCGCGCGGCCAGCCCGCACCGGCGCCGTCTCAGCCACTCTCACGGGATCATCGTAGGGTGCGACGACGACCCGCGAGACCGTAGGGTGGACCTTCCGCCACCCACCCGATCGGAGGAGCCATGGTCGATACCGCGCGAGCCCACCGCATAGCTGACCGCATCAAGACGGTCATCGCCGCGAACCTCGAGTCGATCGTCAAGGACCCTGACCTCGGGTTCGTGACCATTACTGATGTGCGCGTTACCGGTGACCTCCAACACGCGAGCGTCTTCTACACCGTCTTCGGGGATGCGGCCCAGCGGGCCCGAACTGCCGCCTTGCTCGAGGCCTCCCGCGGCCGACTCCGTTCGTTCGTGGGCAAGCAATTGGGGATTCGACTCACCCCAACCCTGGAACTCATCGCCGACGCCGTGCCCGAGTCGGCCGCGGCCATCGATGATCTGCTCTCGCAGGCCAAGGCCCGCGACGCCGAACTCGCCGAGGTGGCTGCCTCGGGGCACTATGCCGGTGAAGCCGATCCGTACAAGAAGCCGGCTGCCGAGGACGGTAGTGACGACGACGCCTGACGGGCTACTGATCGTCGATAAGCCCTCGGGCTGGACCAGCCATGACGTCGTCGCCCGCTCTCGCCGCCTGTGCCAGACCCGCAAGGTGGGCCACGCCGGCACCCTCGATCCGATGGCTACCGGGGTACTGGTCCTGGGCGTCGGTCGAGCGACGCGCTTATTGACCTATCTCGTCGGCTGCGACAAGGCGTATGCCGCCACCGTGCGGCTCGGGCAGGCCACCGTCACCGACGATGCCGAGGGTGAGGTCGTCACGGCGTCTGGGGCCGACCTCCGCGTGGTACGTGCTGGCCTGGGTGAGGCAGTGGCCGCGCTGACCGGACCCATTGCGCAACGACCGTCGGCGGTCAGCGCCATCAAGATCGCTGGCGAGCGGGCCTACCACCGGGTGCGGGCAGGCGAGGATGTGGAGCTCCCAGCCAGGCCGGTGCACGTCGCTGCCTTTGAGGTCGGTCAGCTGCGGGCGGCGGAGGTCGAGGGGGTACCGGTGGTGGATGTGGACATTGAAGTAACGGTGTCCTCGGGCACCTATGTGCGCGCTCTGGCGCGAGACCTGGGAATTGCGCTGGCTTGCGGCGGACATCTCACCGCCCTACGCCGGACCCGAGTTGGGGGCTTCGGGCTGGACGCGGCCCATCCGCTGGATGAGTTGATGGCGATCGAGGGGCCGATGCCGGTGATACCGCTCGCCCAGGCCGCAGCGGCGGCATTCCGCACGCGCACCTTGAGCGATCAGGAGGAGTGGAAGGTCGGCGTCGGTCAGCGGATCGCTTCCGAAGAACCAGGTCGCCTCGGCCCGGTCGCGGCCATCACCAAAAGCGGCCGACTTGCGGCGTTATTGGACGAGCAGGCGTCCACCGCACGCAGCCTCGTCGTCTTCCCTGCCGAATAGTTCGTAGAGTGTCCCCCGTGCTTCGCTGGACAGATCATCACCTCACCTCAGACGCGCTGCGACCATGCGTGGTCACGCTGGGCAATTTCGACGGCGTGCACCGTGGACACCGGGCGGTGATCAATGCGGCCCTCGAAGTGGGGCGCAGGTTGGGATTGCCCACGGTCGCCGTGACCTTCGAGCCGCACCCGATCGCTGTCCTGCGGCCCGAGCAGGCACCTGTGCTCATTACTCCGGGGCGAGTTCGAGACGAGCTCTTGGCCGAGACCGGCATCGACGGACTACTGGTCCTGGAATTCACCGAAGACTTCGCGCGCCAGTCGCCGGAGGACTTCGTCCGCGAGGTCTTTGTGCGCGGCTTGCAGGCGCGCGCGGTGGTGGTCGGTATGGACACCAGGTTCGGTTACCGCAACTCCGGTGATGTCGGGGTGCTGCAGGATCTGGGGGAGCGCTTCGGCTTTGAGGTGTACGCGCTGGATGACGTCGGTGATGGGGAACGCTTCTCCTCGACCATCGTTCGGCGGTTGCTGACCGACGGTGATGTTTCTGAGGCTGCCCGGATCCTCGGCCGCCCTCATCGGGTGCTGGGCTCCGTGGTTCATGGCAACCATCGGGGTCGGGGCCTGGGCTATCCCACCGCGAACCTCAGCGCCGATTCCCTCGGATATGTCCCCGCCGAGGGCGTCTACGCCGGGTGGCTCACTCGCGTCGACCTGCCTGAAGGCGCGGTGGATCGGACCTTGCCGTGCGCGATCTCAGTGGGGACGAACCCGACCTTCGATACCCAGGACCGACGCACGGTGGAGGCCTACTGTCTCGACCGCGACGATCTGGACCTCTATGACGAGACCGTCATGGTGGAGTTCGTGGCGCACATTCGCCCGACCCTGCGCTTCGAGAGCATCGATGACCTCCTGACCGCGATGGCCAAGGATGTCGAGGAAAGCCGAGAGCTCCTCAGCCCGACGACGCCGGCTTGAGGACTTAACGCAGGATCAGGTCAGCCATCGCCGGGCGGCCGGGAAGCACGGTGGCATCGGCCGAACCGGTCCGGGATACCCCGCCATCGGTCATCGTGACCGTGACCCTGTACCGCGCGGGTGAGAGCGAAGGCCACGCGTAGCGTCCATCAGGCCCGGTCAGTACGCCGATCTCGGGAATGGCAAGCGCGGTCTCGCTGGATAGGGACACCACAGCACCGATCACGGGGCGGCCATCGGCATAGGTCACCAGGCCAGTGATGCTTGCGCTCGCGTTCAGCCGAGGAGGCGATGCGGACTGATCGCCGCTGCCGATCACCGTCGAGCTCGTGGGGCTGTCCGGGGAGGACACCACCGGGCTGCTGGACGGGGTGCCTGCGGGTGGTGCGGCGGTCGACCCGCACCCGGCCACCACAAGCGCGCACAGGACGATGGTGGCGAAATTACGGGCATACATGGTCATCTCCGTCCTCGCGGTGGGCGACATCTGGGGGAGGGGGGCGCACTTCTGTGACGGTTCTCGCGCCCGGAGCGTTCCCTGGGGGTGCTCGGGTGTGGCAGCATCGGGTCAACCACGCCCCCAACGACGAGGACTGGACATGGTCACCGCTTCACCTCAGATCGCCAACCCGGCCGCCGAGCCCATCGACCACTCGATCATCGAGGGACGAGCCGACAGTGTCGCCCATCTCTTCCGCAACCGGGTAGCCGCCTCACCCAACGCCGGCGCCTTCATGTATGCCGTGCAAGGGCCTGGTGGTGAGCGGTGGGAGACCGACACCTGGACTCAGGTCGACACCATCGTGCGAGAGATCGGCGCCGGCCTGATTTCTCTGGGCGTGGCGGCGGAGGACCGGGTCGGCATCGCCTCGGGCACCCGCTACGAGTGGGCCTTGGCCGACCTCGGTGTCATGGTCGCGGGCGCCGCGACGACCACCATCTACCCGACCACGATGGCCGACGATGTGGCCTATATCGTCAGTGACTCGGGCTGCGTCGTGGTGTTCGCCGAGAACGCCGCCCAGGTTGAGAAGTTGGAGTCGATCCGCGAGCAGATCCCGGCGGTGACCAAGGTCGTTCTCTTCGATGGAGACCCGGGGGACGGCGACTGGGTGATCTCGCTGACCGCCCTGCGTGAAGCCGGACGTGCCTACCTTGCGGACCACCCGAACGCCGTGGATGAGCGCATCGATGGCACCGGCCCCGAGAAGCTTTCCACCATCATCTACACCTCCGGTACCACGGGCCGGCCCAAAGGCGTGCGTCTGCTGCACCGTTCTTGGACCTACGAGGCGGCCGCCACGGCCGCCATGAACATCATCGATGAGAACGACCTGCAGTACCTTTGGCTGCCGCTGGCGCACTCGATGGGCAAGGTCTTGTTGACCCTGCCTATGGAGGTCGGCTGTTGCACCGCCATCGACGGTCGCATCGACAAGATCGTGGACAACCTGGCTGTCGTCCAGCCGACCTTTATGGGCGCGGCTCCGCGCATCTTCGAGAAGGCCTACGGCAGGGTCAAGATGATGATGGAGGAGGAGGGTGGCCTCAAGCTCAAGTTGTTCAACTGGGCCGGTGATGTGGGCCGCGAGGTCAGCGAACTGCGCGAGCAGGGCAAGAACCCGAGCGGGCTGCTCGCCGGCAAGTACGCCATCGCCGACAAGATCATCATGTCCAAGATTCGTGACCGCTTTGGGGGTCGGGTCCGCTTCTTCATCTCCGGCTCGGCAGCGCTGAACCAGGATGTCGCCCGTTGGTTCGACGCCATGGGCATGCAGGTCGCTGAGGGTTACGGACTCACCGAGACCAGCGCAGCCTCCTTCGTGAACCGGACCAAGGCCTACCGCTATGGCTCCGTGGGCTGGCCGCTGCCCGGAACCGAGGTCAAGATCGCCGAGGACGGCGAGGTCCTGCTCCGTGGCCCTGGGGTCATGGAGGGCTACCACAACAACCCGGCAGCCAATGCCGAGGTGTTCACCAGCGACGGGTGGTTCCAGACCGGCGACATCGGTGAGTTGGACGACCGTGGCTTCCTGCGGATTACCGACCGCAAGAAGGACCTGTTCAAGACCTCCGGCGGCAAGTACATCGCGCCCTCGGCCATCGAGAGCACCTTCAAGGGCATCTGTCCGTTCGTGAGCCAGCTCGTGGTGTACGGCAATGACCGCAACTTCGTCTCCGCACTGGTCACCATGGACCCTGACGCGATCACCGGTTGGGCCGCGGCGAACGGGATGGAGGGCAAGTCCTATGCGGAGATCTCCGCGTCCCCGCAATGCCGGGAGTTGGTCCAGGGTTATATCGACCAACTCAATGCGGGTCTGAACCGCTGGGAGACGATCAAGAAGTTCACCATCCTGGACCACGATCTCACCGTCGACGATGGCGAGTTGACCCCGTCGCTCAAGCTCAAGCGCAAGGTGGTCTCCGAGAAGTACCAGGATCTTCTGGAGGCGCACTACCGCTGATCACTGGGCGGAGAAGGCTCCGGGCACCATCCCTGGGTGACGTACCCTGGATGGATGCCCGGAGCCTCGCTTTTCCCCCTGCTCGAGCCTTTGCTCGAGAGGGTCAGTAAGCCGATCCAGTACGTCGGAGGCGAGCTCAACTCCACGGTCAAGGACTGGGAGGTGGGCGGTCCCGAGACGGTCCGCTGGGCATTGATGTACCCGGACGCGTATGAAGTGGGTCTGCCCAACCAGGGCGTCATGATCCTCTACGAAGTCCTCAACGAGCGCCCGGACGCGCTGGCCGAGCGGACGTATGCCGTGTGGCCCGATATGGAGGCCGCGCTGCGGTCCAGCGGGCTGCCACAGTTCACCGTCGACGGGCACCGCAGCGTCCGCGACTTCGACCTCTTCGGGATCTCCTTCTCGACCGAGTTGGGCTACACCAATATGCTCACCGCGCTTGATCTGGCGGGCATCCCCGTGCACGCAGCCGACCGCGACGAGAGCGATCCGGTCGTCATCGCCGGTGGGCACGCGGCATTCAATCCCGAAACGATCGCGGACTTCATTGATGCCGCGGTGGTGGGCGACGGCGAGGAAGCCGTCCTGCTGGTCACCGACCTTGTCGGGGCCTGGAAACGCGAGGGTCGACCTGGCGGGCGGGTAGAACTCCTTGAGCGGCTGGCCCGCACCGGTGTGGTCTATGTCCCGCGCTTCTACGACGTCAGCTACCTGCCCGACGGCCGGATTCAACGGATCGCCCCGAATGCGCCGGGCATCCCCTGGCGGGTCGCCAAGCACACGGTGATGGACCTTGATGCCTGGCCGTACCCGAAGGCGCCGCTGGTGCCGCTGGCCGAGTCGGTTCATGAGCGGATGAGCGTGGAGATCTTCCGCGGCTGCACCCGGGGCTGTCGGTTCTGTCAGGCCGGCATGATCACGCGTCCGGTTCGCGAGCGTTCGATTACCGGGGTGGGGGAGATGATCGAGCGCGGGCTGGCGGCCACCGGCTTCGAAGAGGTCGGTTTGCTCTCGCTCTCCAGCGCCGATCACAGCGAGATTGCACCGATGACCAAGGGACTCGCCGATCGGTATGCCGGTGAGCAGGTAGGCCTTTCGCTGCCCTCGACCCGTGTCGACGCGTTCAACATCGACCTGGCCAATGAACTCACCCGCAACGGCCGGCGCTCCGGGCTGACCTTCGCTCCTGAGGGCGGTAGTGAACGCATCCGCAAGGTCATCAACAAAATGGTGAGTGAGGATGACCTGATCCGCACCGTGGCGGCCGCATATGGCGCCGGCTGGCGGCAGGTGAAGTTGTACTTCATGTGCGGGCTGCCGACCGAGACCGATGAGGATGTCCTCCAGATCGCCGACCTTGCCCGACGGGTGATCGAAACCGGCCGCGAAGTGAGTGGTCGGCGCGACATTCGGTGCACGGTGTCGATCGGCGGGTTTGTGCCGAAGCCGCACACGCCTTTCCAGTGGGCCAGCCAGCTGTCCGCCGAGGCAACCGATGCGCGACTGCTGGCGCTGCGAGACTCGATTCGCGCGGATCGCCGGTATGGCTCATCGATCGGCTTCCGCTATCACGACGGCAAGCCGGGCATCATCGAGGGTCTGCTCTCGCGAGGTGATCGCCGAGTGGGACGGGTGATCGAGGCGGTGTGGCGCGATGGCGGCCGCTTTGATGGCTGGTCGGAGCACTTCTCGTACGAGCGTTGGGCGGCCTGCGCTGAGCGCGAGCTGGCGGCCTTCGGGGTGGATCTGGACTGGTACACCACGCGCGAACGCGAAGAGTCCGAGGTACTGCCGTGGGATGTCATCGACTCCGGCTTGGACAAGGAATGGCTCTGGCAGGACTGGCTCGACGCGATTGACGGGGCCGAGGTCGAGGACTGCCGCTGGACCCCATGCTTCGACTGTGGGGTGTGCCCTCAGCTGGGTACGCACATTCAGATCGGTCCCACGGGTCGGACACTCTTGCCACTCTCGGTCTCCGGACACTGACGTAGCGGGCTCGTCGCTGGCACTATGTCAGCGTGCAGCCCGTGCCTTCCAAGAGTTACCGGCGTCGGTCGTTGCTCTTCGGCGTACCCGAAGGGGCCAACGCCATCCGCCGGATCGAGATTGCCCTGGCTGGTCTCATCGCCGTCATCGGCCTGGGCGTGCTCGGCTACATGCTCTTGGGGCTGACCTTCCTGGAGGCGCTCTACCAAACCGTGTTCACGGTGGCCACGGTCGGCTACACCGAGGTCTACGAACGCACGACCGCCGCAGAGATCTTCACCATCGTGCTCATCCTTCTCGGGGTGGGCGTCGTGCTCTATAACCTCGGCGTGATCGTCGAGGGCTTTACCGAGGGACACATTCGCGAGTACGTCGGGAGGCGGCGCATGGACCGGACCATCGACCAGATGCACGGGCACGTCATCGTGTGTGGGTACGGCCGGGTCGGCAAGGCGGCCGTCGGGCATCTCTTGGACACCGGTCACCAGGCGGTGGCGGTCGAGCATGATCCAGCGCGCCTGATCGGCATGCCGGTGCCGCATGTGCTGGGGGAGGCCAGTGATGACGACGTGCTCCTGGCTGCCGGGATCGAGCGCGCCCGGGCGCTGATCTGCGCGCTGGACACCGATGCTGACACGGTCTACGCGACCTTGTCGGCGCGCGCGCTGCGACCGGATCTGGTGATCATCTCGAGGGCCCGCACGGTGGACAGCAAGGACAAGATCGTCCGGGCCGGCGCCACCCGTGCGGTGAACCCGCAGTTGATCGGGGGCCGCCGAATGGCCAGTTTCGCGCTGCACGCCGATGTGGCGGAGTTCCTCGATGGCGTCATGCACAACGACGAGGTGGATCACGAGTTTGAGCAGGTCCGCGTTCCCCTGACCAGTCCGTTCGCGGGCAAGAAGCTCTCGGAGATCGAGCTCTTCCGCGACATGTCGGTCCCGGTCCTGGCGGTGCGCAGCCCGAATAAGGGCGGCTTCCTGACCAACCCACCCCGCTCGACCGTCATAGAGGCTGGCAGCACGCTGATCCTGCTCGCCAGTTCGGAGCAGATCGCCGCGGTACATGCTGCGGCCGGGACCACGGACTAAGCCCATGCCTCCAGGTAGTGCCTCGGGCGCGATCACGCTGCGCTTCCTGGCTTCGCCGACGGATGCCGGTCAGTCTGGGTCGGATTCGGCGGGCCGGGTGCTGGAGTGGATCGATAAGGCCGGGTATGCCGCTGCCGCGCGCTGGTCGGGGACCTACGCGGTCACGGCATACGTCGGCAATGTGCGCTTCACCCGCCCGGTCGAGGTAGGCCACTTGGTCGAGGTGAGCGCGCAGGTGGTGCACACGGGCCGATCGAGTATGCACATCATGGTCGAGTGCTTCAGTGGACCGCCGACGGCCGATGAGCTCGAGGCGTCGACCCACTGCCTGATGGTCTTTGTCTCGGTCGACCCGGCCGGGCGCTCCCAGGCCGTGCCCGAGCTGGTGGTCAAGGGGGAGGCGCAGCGTCTGCTCCAGGAGTGGGCGCTCGAGCGGGCGGATGTCCGTGCCGAGATCGAGGCCGCCATGGCCGGTCAGGTGTATTCGCAGGAGGGCACCGCGCCGCGGCTGGTGATGCGATTCCTGGCGGCACCCACCGATGTCAATTGGGGCGGCAAGGTGCACGGCGGCATCGTCATGCGCTGGATCGATGAGGCCGCGCACGTGCTCGCCACCCGATGGACCGGGAATGCCGCCAATGTCGCGATCTTCACCGGTGGCGTGCGCTTCTACCGGCCACTGCGGATCGGCCATCTGGTCGAGGTCGAGGCTCGGCTTTTGCACACCGGTCGCAGCTCGATGCACATCGGGGTGCACGTGCGTTCTGGGGATCCAGCGACCGGTGACCTCGAGCTGACCACCTACTGCCGGACGATCTTCATCGGGATCGACGAAGCCCGCAAAGCGGTGCCCTGCCCGACCTGGACCCCGGTGTCGGCCGAGGATCGTGCCCTCGATGCCCACGCCCTGGAACTGGTCGCGATCCGCGGGCGGCACAGCGCCTGAGGGTGGCCGGATCCGCTCAGGCGAAGAGGGCGCCGACCACCTCGCGGAAGACCTCGGTGTGGCGGTCCACATCCGCACGAGGGGTTTCCGGACACATCAGGGCCATGTTGTGGAAGGGCGTCATGAGGATGCCGCGGTTGCACATCGCCAAGTGCATATAGGCATCGATCGCGTCGTCGTGGGCGGCCGCGGACGCCTCACCGGTGCGGGGGGCCGGCGAGATGAAGCGGTATTCGGCGCGAGCACCCAGCTGGGTCACCGACCACGGCACGTCGAACTCATCGAATACTTCTTGCACCCCCTGCGTGAATGCGGTGGCCAGGTCGATCATCCGTGCGAAGGCATCCTGCGTGAGCACCTCGCTCAGGGTGGCGCGCATGGCTGCGGTAGAGAGCGCATTGCCGGCGAGCGTGCCGCCTACGCCACCCACATCAACGATGTCGGCATGGCCCGCGTCGGTGTGGGTGGTGATCGCCTCGGCGACCGCCTCGGTGATGCCATAGGCGCCGCACGGAATGCCGCCGCCGATGGACTTGCCGATGACGAAAATGTCGGGCTGCAGGTCCCATGCTCGGGTCGCGCCGCCCCAGTCCGTGGAAATCGTGTGGGTCTCATCGATCATGAGCAGCGCGCCGTACCGGGTGGCGAGTTCACGCAGTCCCTCCATGAAGCCTGGCTCCGGCAGAACGATGCCGATATTGGTCAGGGCGGGCTCGGTGAGGATGGCGGCCACATCGCCATGCGCGAGTTGGCGCTCCACCGAGGCCAAGTCGTTCCAGGTTGCCGCCCGGGTGGTCAGATCCAGCGGGACCGGGGGAGCGACATTGCCGGGGCGCGACTCGGCGCCTCCGTGGATCGGGTTTGGCACGGCGAAGGTCTCGTCGACCGAGCCGTGGTAGCAGTATCCGAAGACCAGGATCTTGCTCTTGCCGGTGGCCAGCCGCGCCAGGCGCAGCGCCCAACGGTTGGCATCGGTAGCGGAGAGCGTGAAGGACCACAGCGGCATTCCGAAGCGCCGGGTCAACTCGGCGCCCACCCACTGGGCATCCTCCGATGGCAGCATGGTCGTGATGCCGCCCAGCTCACCCAAGCGGTGCTGGACCGCGGCCACCGTGGCGGCCGGGGAGTGTCCGGCCATGGCGCCGGTGTCTCCGAGCGCGAAGTCGATGTAGGTGTGGCCGTCGACGTCGGTGATGCGGTTGCCGGAGGCCTGATCGAGGTAGAGCGGGAAGCCGCCGCTCCACTTGTTCATCCAGGTCATGGGAACCCGGCCGAAGAGATTCCCGGCCTCCTCGAAGAGTGCCCGGCTGCGCGGGTGATTTTCGGTGTACGTTGCCTGCTCGGCGGCGAGCAGGGCGTCAAGACGGGAGCGGTCCAGGTCAGCCATGCCAGCACTCTAGTGGACGGTTTCGTCATGGTCACCTGGGTGGGGCCACGGAATCCGTGGCTGTCAGGGCAAGGGGAAGCGGATTCCATGGCCAGGGTCTGGAGGGTCGCTAGACTTCCCGGCCATGGCTCGACAGCGAACCCCGGAAGGACCCCCGCCGCCCCCGGCAGTCCAAAAGCTCCGGGTCCGCTATGCCCGTCGCGGGCGGATGCGATTCACCTCGACTCGCGATGTGGCGCGCGCCCTCGAGCGCGCCTTGCGTCGGGCACAGGTGCCGATGGCGTTCACTGCCGGATTTCATCCACACCCACGGATTTCGTATGCCGGTGGAGCGCCTACCGGCACAGCGAGCGAGGCCGAGTTCTTCGAGATTTCGTTGGCAGAGCGTCGTGATCCGGAAGCCATCGGTCGGGACCTGGATGCGGCGCTGCCGGACGGGATCGATGTGGTCGAGGTCGTGGAAGCCCGCCCGGGTTCCTTTGCGGAACGCTTGCAGGCCAGTCGCTGGCGATTGGACCTTCGGGGGATCGCGCCGGGCTCCGCGCCCGATGCCCAGGTACGCGACGCCGTCGCACGCTACCTCGCTGCACCACTGGCGGAGGTGACGCGGACCTTTAAGACGGGTGTGAAGACCTTCGACACGCGGGCCGCCGTGCTGGCCATGTGGGTGGACGCGCCCGAGGGCGATGACTGTGCGATACTGCACGTGGTCGTACGGCACACCACACCAACCGTGCGCCCCGACGACATCCTCACCGCATTGCGCGCAGTGTCCGGGTTCTCCCCGCCTTCACCACCCTTGGTGACCAGGCTGGCGCAGGGCCCGTTGACTGGCAACGCGGAGGTGGCCGATCCTCTGGCTGCCGACCGGGAGGTCGCCGGCCCGTGAGTCGGTGCCGCGCACTGTGCGCGAGCCGCTGGCGGGCAACCGTGAACTTCCGCGGCCGGGGATCCCCGCCCGCGATCGTGATCGCACACCGTGCGGTGCGCAGGGCCTACCGGATATCCCGGAGGGCTGGTGTGGCTGGCACCCCGGGTGACGAAAGGAGCCATTGTGGCTTCGAAGAATCCTGACGCTGTCGCTGACGCCACGACCGAGGATGCGGTCGACAAGGCACCAAAGCGCCGCGCAACGAAGACCGCTAAGAGCGCCAAGCCCGCGACCAAGGCTGCGGCCAAGGCGCCGAAGAAGGCGGCAACCCCTGAGCTGACCCCGGGCGAAGAGGCCGCGCCGGCACCCAAACGCACCCGCAAGGCCGCCGCGACCAAGAAGACCACTGCAGCTCGTGCCGCCAGCGCCCCTGAGCCAGAGGTCGCGCTCGCGGACGTCGAGGACGTGGACGCGACCGCGCCAGCCGCGCCAACGGCATTCGGGCTGCTCTTCCAGGCCCCGGAGCCGGCGGCAGCGCCGACCCGCCGCCGTGCTTCGGCTCCTGTCTCCGCGCCGGCACCCACCGCGCACGTAACGGTCGCCGCCGATCAGGAGGCCGATGCGCCCGTCGTTGAGTCCACCGATGCGGGCGACGAGGACGCAGCCGGGCGCCGTCGGCGTCGCGGGACGCGGGGTCGCCGAGGTCGTGGCAATGCTGACATCGAGCCCGCAGTTGAGAGTGCTGAGGGCGCCGACGCGGCACCCCTGGACAAGGCCGACGAGGCCGCTGCGGAGGACAGCGAGAGCGCCTCGGCGCGTCGGCGTCGTCGGCGTCGCCGCGGATCCAGTGCGGCCGAGGGCGAGGACCCGCCCGGCACGGTGACCAAGGTCCGTGAGCCACGGGCGACCCGTGACGAGCCGACCGCGGTGCGAGGTTCCACTCGCCTTGAGGCCAAGAAGCAGCGGCGTCGAGAGGGTCGCGAGGCCGGCCGCCGTCGCACGATCATCACCGAGGCCGAGTTCCTGGCCCGCCGCGAGAGTGTCGAACGCGTCATGGTGGTGCGGGGACGTGGCGACAAGACTCAAATCGGAGTCCTCGAGGACGGCGTTCTGGTCGAGCACTATGTGTCGCGTGAATCGGCGACCACGATGGCCGGCAATGTCTACCTGGGACGGGTGCAGAATGTGCTGCCGTCCATGGAGGCCGCCTTCGTCGACATCGGCAAGGGCCGCAACGCGGTGCTCTACGCCGGTGAGGTCAACTGGGACGCGGCCGGCTTGGAGATCAACCAGGCCAAGCGAATCGAGAACGCGCTGAGCTCCGGTGACACTGTCATGGTGCAGGTCACCAAAGACCCGATCGGGCACAAGGGCGCACGGCTGACCTCGCAGATCAGCCTGCCCGGGCGCTACCTGGTGTACGTCCCTGAAGGGTCGATGACCGGGATCTCCCGGAAGCTACCCGACACCGAGCGGGCTCGACTCAAGGCCATCCTCAAGGAGGTCGTCCCCGACAGCGCGGGTGTCATCGTGCGAACCGCGGCCGAGGGTGCCTCCGAGGAGGAGTTGCGCGCCGACGTCGAGCGGCTGACCAAGGCTTGGGAGACGATCAGCGCAAAGGCTGAGGCGGCGACCAAGCGCAAGTCCGGCGGCGGTGGCGCCCCCACCCTGCTTTACGGCGAGCCGGATCTCACGGTCCGGGTCATCCGGGATGTCTTCACGGAGGACTACAACTCGCTGATCGTGGCTGGTGATAAGGCCTGGTCAGAGGTCAGTGACTATGTCGAGGGTGTCGCGCCCGACCTGGCCGCACGGGTCACCAAGTGGACCTCGGAGCAGGACGTCTTCGCGGCACACCGCATTGATGAGCAGCTGTCCAAGGCCATGGATCGCAAGGTGTGGTTACCCAGCGGTGGCTCGCTGGTCATCGACCGCACCGAGGCCATGACCGTGGTCGACGTCAACACCGGTCGCTTCGTTGGCGCCGGGGGCAATCTCGAAGAAACGGTCACCAAGAACAACATCGAGGCAGCCGAGGAGATCGTCCGCCAACTGCGCCTGCGGGACATTGGCGGCATCATCGTCATCGACTTCATCGACATGGTGCTGGAGGCCAACCGGGACCTGGTCGTGCGTCGCCTGCTGGAATGCCTCGGGCGGGACCGGACCAAGCACCAGGTTGCCGAGGTCACCTCCTTGGGGCTGGTCCAGATGACTCGTAAGAGGGTCGGATCGGGTCTGATCGAGGTCTTCTCCGAGCAGTGTGATCACTGCAATGGCCGAGGCATCCTGGTGCATACCGAACCGGTCGAGAAGTCCTCGACCTCAGAGAGCTCGGGCAACACTGGCCGCGCTCGGAGCCGGCGAGGCAACTCGGGCAGCGCGTCCGCGCCCGCCGCTGGCAACACTGCCGGGCCAACAGTCGCTGAAAAGCCAAGTTCTTCGGGTCCGACGGCCGCGCAGATTGCGGCCGCAGCCCATGCGGCGGCCGTGCGTAAGGTCGAGGAGACCGTTCGCCCGGAGGGCGCCATCGACGCCGGCACCCCTGCCGACAGCGAGGGGCCGCAGGCTGAGCAGGCGCAGGAGGTCGAGTCGGCGCCAGCCGAGGTAGCGGTTGTCGAGGTTCTGCCTGTTGAGGTGGTCGAGGCGCCGCAGCCTGCTCCCCGTGGTCGACGTCGCCGTGGGCGTGTGGTCGCGCCGGCGGGACCGCCCAAGGCGAGCGAAACCGACTGACCTACGCCTCAGCGTGGCTGTGCAGCCACGCCTGCCAAGCGGGGCCGTCCTGGCTGGCCGCCTCGGCACCCTCGGGCCCGTAGAGGTATGACCAGATAGATACCCCGCTGGCGTCGCCGAGGTGCTCGGCCGCGATGAACGCGGTTCCGGGCGCCGGCTCGTCGACCAACAATGCGAGCCTGCGCTGCGCCCGTTCGATCACCGTGCCGGCAAGTCGGGGCGAGCCGGTCGCTTGGAGAACGAGGCGATCTGACTCTCCAGCGTCCGCGGGGACGCCCAGAGCCTGCATCAGTCGATCCCAGGCCTCGTCCGGGGCCCCAGCCCACGGTGCCATCGGTAGCGCAGAGGTCGCCGTCTGTCCGCCGAAGTGGGTGAGATGAAGTTGCAGATTGCGCAAGAAGAGCGGCCAGCCTTCCTGCAGTCCGTCGAATTGCGCGTCCCATTCCGCACCGGAGCCAAACCCCGAGTTGATCAGGCGCACCACGCAGGTACCTCCGGTGCGTGCCTCGATGAGCCACTCGAAGGCCAGGCCGTCCACACCCTCGCCACCGTCGAAGACGATCCGCCGAGGCGGGTCCCAGGCTGCCACTCGCCCTGAAATCTGCATCTCCGGGGCATCCCCAAATGACGCCACCGCGACTCCGCCGGCCTGCTCCTGGACCTGGTGAGGGACATACCAGGACGAGATGCCCGGGCCGGTAGCGATCGCTCGCCAGACCTCCTCCGGTGTGCCGGGGACCTCAACGGACAACTCGAAGGAACGGCCGCGCTGCTCGTGCTGGGTCATCTCTGAGGCTCCTGTTCTGATTGGGCAAGACTGGGCGCATGAACCATGGGGTGGGCTACCGCCACTACTCGGTGCCAGCGCCCATCGCTGGCGCGCTCATCGTGGTACTGCGCGACGAGGTGGTGAAGGGCTGCCGTCAGGTCCTCGGCGAAAGCGGCCCGCTGAGCTGGCGAAGCGAACCGAATCTCGGTGTCCAGGGTGAGGGTGGCTAGGCTTTGTTGCCGGCGGGCAGCGCCCTTGATCAGTTGGCCCACCTCGGTGAGCATCCGTGCGGCGACCGCTAGCAGATAAGCCGAAGACAGGCGATCGACCCTTGCCGGGTCCGGCGCATTGCCGCCGAGGATCTCGGGGGAGACCACGAAGGCCTTCGCTGAAGCGCGCAGGACCCGCTCGGTCAACCCTCTGCGTGCCCTCTGCTCCACCAGATGCACCAGTCCGGCCGCCTCCAAGGCGCGCACGTGATAGTTCACCTGCTGGCGCGGCAAGGCCAGCGTGGCGGCCACCGAACTGGCCGAACCCGGCTGGCTCAATGCTTGCATGATGCGTCCCCGCAGCGGATCGATGAGCATGGCAGCGACGTCCGCACTCTCGATGACCGCGATGTCCTCCATGGGCTCAGGATGGTATTGACAAATGCAATTGTCAATACCCGCTTGGTGAGGCTGCAAGCGATTTGGCCCGCAAACTGGGACGGCAGTAGACTGACAGGTCGGTGCGCCCACCGGATCGATGTCCTGTGTCATACAGGGGAGCTATCGGACGGTCACGAGAGAGTGCGCCACGAACGAAAGAGAGTCCCATCGTGTACGCCATCGTGCGCGCGGGCGGCCGCCAGGAGAAGGTCTCCGTTGGCGACGTCCTGCTCATTGACAAGACCTCGACCCAGGCCGGCGACAGCATCGAGCTGAGCGCCATCCTCGTCGTCGACGGCGAGACCGTCACCAGTGACGCTTCGTCGCTGGCCAAGATCAAGGTGACCGCTGAGGTCGTCAAGGCCGCCAAGGGCCCCAAGATCACGATCCTCAAGTACAAGAACAAGACCGGGTACCGCAAGCGTCAGGGCCACCGCCAGCCGCTGACCCAGGTCAAGATCACCGGCATCGGCGCCTGAGTCCGGTCCACTTCGAGAGCACAAGGTAGACATCCATGGCACACAAGAAGGGTGCGTCCTCCACGCGGAACGGGCGCGACTCGAATCCCCAGTACCTCGGCGTCAAGCGCTATGGCGGCCAGGTCGTCAAGGCTGGCGAGATCCTCGTCCGCCAGCGCGGCACCCACTTCCACCCCGGTGAAGGTGTGGGTCGTGGCGGCGACGACACGCTGTTCGCGTTGGTCGCTGGCGCCGTTCAGTTCGGCAGCAAGCGCGGCCGCAAGACCGTCAACATCGTCCCGGCGGATGTCTCCGCCTGAGGCAGCGTATGCCGCGGGCTCGTCCCGCGCTGCACCTCGCGAGGGGCGGGCCGAGTAAGCGGCCCGCCCCTCGCGGCATACCAGCGGCATACCCAAAGGACTTGATATGAACTTCGTTGATCGCGTTGTGCTTCACGTGACCGCCGGCAATGGCGGGCACGGCGTGGCCTCTGTGCGCCGTGAGAAGTTCAAGCCGCTCGGTGGGCCCGACGGCGGCAACGGTGGGCGTGGGGGCTCGGTCATCGTGACCGTGGACCCGCAGTCGACCACGCTGCTGGACTACCACCACACACCGCACCGCAAGGCCAGCAATGGCGTGCCCGGTGGCGGTGACGAGCGTAATGGGGCCGATGGCGTCGACCTTGTCCTGCCCGTTCCCGAGGGCACGGTGGTCAAGGCGGCAGATGGCACCGTGATCGCTGACCTGGTGGGCTCGGATGCCTCCATCGTCGTCGCGCGGGGCGGGCGCGGAGGGCTGGGCAATAAGGCCCTGGCCAGCACCCGTCGCAAGGCTCCTGGATTTGCCCTGCTGGGTGAACCGGGGGAGTCGCGCGACCTCATCCTCGAGTTGAAGTCCCTGGCCGACGTCGCGCTCATCGGCTTCCCGAGCGCGGGGAAGTCCAGCCTGGTCTCCGTGGTGTCCGCCGCCAAGCCCAAGATCGCGGACTACCCGTTCACCACCTTGGTGCCCAACCTCGGCGTCGTCACGGCCGGCAGTGAGCGGTTCACCATTGCTGACGTGCCGGGCCTGATTCCGGGCGCCAGCCAGGGGAAGGGGCTGGGGTTGGACTTCCTGCGGCATATCGAGCGGTGTTCGGTGCTCGTCCATGTCGTTGACTGCGCCACCCTAGAGCCTGGGCGGGATCCCATGACCGACCTCGACGTGATCGAGGCGGAGCTGGCTGCCTATGTGCCCGACAATGCCCTGGGCGGACGTCCGCTCTCCGAGCGCACCCGCATCGTGGTGCTCAACAAGGCCGATGTCCCGGATGCCCGCGATCTGGCCGAAATGGTTCGTCCGGACTTGGAGGAGCGCGGCCTCGAGGTGCACATCGTTTCGGCGGTGGCGCACATTGGCCTCAAGGAGCTCACCTTCTCGCTGGCCCGTCATGTCGCGCAGGCGCGCGCCGAGCTCGCTGCCACGGTCGTCGAGAGTCCGCGAATCGTGCTGCGTCCCAAGGCAGTTGACGACTCTGGCTTCCAGATTATGACTGAGGGCAGCGGGGAGGACGTGGCCTTCCGGGTGGTCGGTGAGCGGCCGACGCGGTGGGTGAGTCAGACCGACTTCAGCAATGACGAGGCCGTTGGCTACCTGGCCGATCGCCTGCTGCGATTGGGCGTGGAGGACGCGCTCTTTGCCGCTGGAGCGGTGCCTGGATCGACCGTGCTGATCGGCCCCGGCGACAATGCCGTGGTCTTCGACTGGGAGCCCACGATGGTGTCGGGTGCCGAGCACCTCAGCGGTCCGCGTGGCACCGACGCCCGGGTCGAGGAACGCCACCGCAAGTCGCGCTCCCAACGCCGGGATGAGTTCCATGCCCGCAAGGACGCCCAGACTGCGGCCCGCGATGAGTTGGCCGCCGAGCGTCGCGCCGGCCACTGGACCAGCGAGGACTGATCGGTATGCCGGAGCGCGCCGCTCGCCTGCGCCGCAGCATTGCGACCGGTCACCGGCTGGTCGTCAAGGTCGGCTCCTCATCCTTGACCAGCCCCGATGGGGGAGCGTTGGATTTCCTGGCGCTGGGCCGGCTCGTCGACCTGCTCGCGCGGCGTCGCCTTGCCGGGCAGCACGTCGTGCTCGTCTCATCGGGGGCGATCGCCGCCGGGATCGGGCCCTTGGGCCTCAAGCGGCGGCCCCGTGACCTGGCGACGCAGCAAGCGGCGGCTTCAGTCGGACAGGGCGCGCTGGTCGCGGCCTACCAACACCTCTTCGGGATCTATGGCCTGACCGTGGGTCAAGTGCTGCTCACCGCCGATGACGTGACCCGGCGCGCGCACTACACCAATGCTCAGCGGACGCTGGAGAAGCTGCTTGAGTTGGGGATCGTGCCGATCGTCAACGAGAACGACACGGTGGCGACCCACGAGATCAGGTTTGGCGACAACGACCGGTTGGCGGCACTGGTCGCCGACATCGTCGGAGCCGACGGTCTGGTCCTGCTCACGGACGTGGACGGACTCTATGACGGGCCGCCTTCGGTGGCTGGCGCCGCGCGGGTCCCCTTCGTCGGTTCGGCCCAGGATTTGGCTGCTGTCCAGATCGGTGGCACCGGCTCCTCGGTGGGCAGCGGTGGCATGCTGACCAAGGTGGAGGCGGCGGGCATCGCGGCCGCGGCCGGCATACCGACGCTGCTCACCCGGCTGGCAGACGCGTCGATCGGCCTGGTGGGGGAGGACGTCGGCACGATCTTTGCGCCGATGCCGACCACCAAGGCATCCCGCAAGCGGTGGTTGGCGTATGCGACCACCGCGCGCGGTCGGCTCATGCTCGATGCGGGTGCGGTGGCGGCGGTCACTGTGCGGCGCAAGTCATTGTTGCCCGCGGGTGTGACCTCGGTGTCCGGGAAGTTCGTCGAGGGCGATCCGGTCGACGTGTGCGCGCCGGACGGCACCGTGGTGGCACGTGGCCTGGTGAACTACTCATCCGCGGAGTTGCCGCGGATGCTGGGCCGCTCGACCCGCGAGTTGGCGGCAGCCTTCGGGGCGGCATACGAGCGTGAGGTCATCCATCGCGACCATCTCGCGGTGCTCTAAAACCTCCGTCAGCGCAGCTGGGTGACCTCGAACTGCAGGCGGGGGTTGGCGATCTCATCCTGGCTCTGAACGAGTTGAAGCTCGCGGCGTCCGGAGTCCAGGGTGCGCTTGACCAGGTCCCAGACCGATGATGCCGTTCGACCCAGGGCGAGTGCTGGATCGCCGGTCTGCAGCAGGTGGGTGGTGAAGAGCGCGGCGGTCACATCTCCGGAGCCATTGACCTTGATCGGCAGGTGCTCGGTGCGCACGATCCAGGCGCCCTCGCCATGCACCGCGAGCATCTCGATGGTGCCCTCGGGCCGGTCTGGTTGCAGCACGGAGGTGACCAGCACCGTGCTTGGACCCATCGCCCGAGCCGCGTCCACGGAGGCCAGCGTGGACTCCAGGTCGGCCGGTTGCGTGCCGGTCAGGAAGCCAAGCTCGAACTGATTAGGGGTGATCAGGTCTGCCTGCGGGACCACCCGCTCCCGCAGCAGGACCGGGATATCGGGGTGCACGAAACAGCCGGATTTCGCGTTTCCCATGACCGGATCGCAGGCATAGATCGCGGCAGGGTTGGCGGCCTTGACCTGCTCGACGGCGCTGAGGATCACGTCACCAATCTGCGTGCCGCCTTGGTACCCCGAGAGGACGGCGTCGACCTCGCCGAAGGCGTCTCGCTCGCCCATGCCGGTGATGACCTCACGCACGTCCTCGGCCGCGAGCAGCGGTCCGCGCCATTGGCCGTAGCCGGTGTGATTCGAGAAATGGACGGTGTAAACGGGCCACACCTCCACGCCGAGACGCTGCATCGGGAAGACGGCCGCGCTATTGCCGACATGCCCGTAGGCCACCGAGGACTGGATGGAGAGGATGGTCGTCACCTTCGGCATTCTAGGCTTGGCCGTATGCCGCAGACCGTTGCAGAGCTCACGACCGCCGCCCGACGGGCCGCTAGACGCCTAGCGTTGCTCTCGCGGGCCGAGAAGGACGCGGCACTGCACGTCGTGGCCGATGCCGTGCTGGCCGCGACCGACCAGATCGTCGCGGCCAATGCCGAAGACCTGGCGCGCGGGCAGGCTGCCGGGATGGCCGAGTCGCTCCAGGACCGGCTTCGGCTGGACGCCGATCGCGTCGCTGCGGTGGCCCAGGCGCTGCGAGATGTCGCGGCGCTGCCGGATCCGGTCGGCGAGGTGGTGCGCGGCTCGACCCTGGCCAATGGCCTCCAGATCCGCCAGATCCGGGTGCCCATGGGCGTGGTGGGGATGATCTACGAGGCCCGCCCCAATGTCACCGTGGATGCCGCCGGGCTCGGCTTGAAGTCGGGCAATGCGGTCATCCTTCGGGGTGGCTCGGCGGCCGCCTCGACGAACCGCACCCTGGTCGAGGTGATGCGAGCGGCGCTGGAGGGTCACGGCATTCCGGCTGACGCGATCGGACTGCTCGAGGGAGGCCATGAGGTGGTGGCTGAGCTCATGACCGCGCGTGGTCAGGTCGACCTGTTGATTCCGCGGGGCGGGGCCGAGCTCATCCAGGCCGTGGTTACGGGGTCGACGGTGCCGGTCATCGAGACCGGAATCGGGATTTGCCATGTGTATGTGGACCGGGCGGCCGATGTCGCCAAGGCGGTAGCCATCGCGGTGAATGCCAAGACCCACCGGCCGAGCGTGTGCAATGCCGCCGAAACCTTGCTCGTGCATGAGGACGTGGCGGGGAGCTTCCTGCCGAAGGCGCTGACGGCGCTCCATGAGGCCGGAGTGGTGCTGCACGCGGGGGATCGAGCGGAGGTCGTGGCGCGGTCCATTGGAGTGCCTTTTGAGGAAGCCTCCGAGGCCGATTTCGACACCGAGTGGCACTCGCTGGAGATGAACGTGCGGGTGGTGGACGACCTCGATGCCGCCATCGACCACATCGCGCGGCATGGCTCGGGCCACACCGAGGCAATCATCACCGAGGATCGGGCGGCGGCGCGCCGCTTTGTGGCCGAAGTCGATGCGGCGGCAGTCATGGTCAACGCGAGCACACGGTTCACCGACGGCGGTGAGTTCGGCTTCGGCGCAGAGATCGGGATCTCGACCCAGAAGTTGCACGCTCGTGGCCCAATGGCGCTGCCTGAACTCACCACGACGAAGTGGGTCGTCGAGGGCGACGGTCAGATTCGGGGCTAAACCCCAGGCGATGCCCGCTGGTGGCCAGACCGCAGCGGTGGTGACCCCTACTCCCGATGAGGTGGTGATTGCGTCGTACTGAGGGCGGCGCGGATTCTCGCCCTCAGTACGACGCAATCACCACCTCGCGAGAGAGAGGTGCCCCGTACTGGGGGGATTTGCTTGGCGGGGACGTGGCGATTGAGCGCGGTGACTAGGAGGACTGACTTGGGGGACTCGGAGTGCCGTCACGACCGTGGGGGACTTGCAGGGAGTCATAGGCGATGAAGTAGGTCGGTCGCGCTTGCTGGGCGGCATACATGCGGCCGACGTACTCGCCGAGGATGCCCAGCGCCAGGAGTTGAAAGGCGCCCATCGCCGCGACGATCACCACCGTCGAAGTCCAGCCGGGCACGGTATGCCCGACCAACTGGGAGATCACGGCATACCCGAGCACCCCCAGAGCCGCCAGCCCGCCGAGTAGCCCGATCCAGGTGGCGAAGCGCAAGGGTGCAATCGAGAAGCCGGTGACGCTATCCAGGGACAGCCGGATCATCTTGCCCAGGGGGTACTTCGAGGTGCCGGCCGCGCGCTGCGCCCTGGTGTACCCGACGCTTGCCGATGGGAACCCCAGGGCCGGGACGACGAAGCGCAAGACGCGGCCGTGTTCCGGCAGAGCGCTGACCGCGTCGACGGTGGCCCGCGACATCAGCCGGAAGTCGCCCGCATGGGGCGGTGCACTGGTCTCCGAGAGCGCCGTAATGCCGCGATAGAACAGGTGGGCGCTGGTCCGCTTGAACCACGAGTCGCTGGATCGATCCTCGCGAATGCCGTACACGACATCGACCTGGTCGCGATCAGCGACCGCGAGCATCTGGGCAATGACTTCGGGCGGATCCTGGAGGTCGGCGTCCAAGGTCACCACATAGGCGCCGCGCGCATGGTCCAAGCCCGCGGAGATCGCAGCCTGGTGCCCGGCGTTGGCCCGCAACCGGAGCACCCGGAGCTCGGGCCACTCGCGGCGGAATCGCTGGAGGAGCACGGCCGTGGCATCCGACGAACCGTCATCGACTGCCACGATTTCGTAGGGCCGCCCCCAGCCATCGGCCAGTGGCCGCAATCGCTCAACGAGGATGGGCAGCACCGCCTCCTCGTTGAACATCGGAATCACGACGCTCACGGCGACGTCGGGGCGAGACATGGTCGAAAGCCTAGGGCAGTGACGACCGAGGGCCCCTGAGTATGAGTCAGAGGCCCTCGTGTCCTCGCTTGAGGCGGAGGAACACCCCGTGAGTCGGTCCGACCAGTCTCCGTAAGGGAGGCGGGTTTGCCACGCGACTGTGGCGCCGACCCGGTTGAACCGGGGCGGACTTCGACTCAGGAAGCCGGTCGCGGCGCGTCTGCGTCGTCGCTCGCAAGGTCGACGTGCCGTTATCCGTGCTGCCTACCCCCGCACCCGTCCCTCGGCAAGCGAGCTGAGGGTGTGGCGGCAACGCCATGTCTAGTCTGGAAAATGTTGAGGCGCAACCACATCCGTCACATTCGCCGAGTGAAAAAAGCACGCACATGGTCATCCACAGAGCGCCTTGCGGAAAAGCCGGTTCGTCCACAGCCATGTGGACGAACCTGGTGGACAACGGGGCGGTAGTCTGTTCGTCATGACGACGTCTGTTGCCCTGCTCGCGGCCGAAGAGGTCCACAACGAGCTCCCGATGCCCGCCTACATGTTCGGCGTCATTGCCCTGGTCGCTTTTGCGCTGCTGCTGGCACTCACCTGGTCCTTCCGGGGGACGGCGCAGAAGTACGCCCGTCCGCACGGTGAGGGTCACGCCCACGGCACCGACGCGCACGGCGCCGACGGCCACGGCCACTGACGCACCCGGCATACCGCATGCGCCTCGGGGTCATGGGTGGAACCTTCGACCCCATCCACCACGGTCACCTCGTGGCGGCCTCGGAGGTGCAGGCACAGTTCGACCTCGACGAGGTCGTCTTCGTGCCGACGGGGCAGCCCTGGCAGAAGTCGGGGCGGGTGGTGGCTCCTGCAGAGCACCGCTACCTCATGACCGTGATTGCCACCGCATCAAATCCGCGGTTCACCGTGAGCCGGGTCGACATCGACCGGGACGGACCCACCTACACCATCGACACCCTGCGGGATCTGCGTGCGCAGCGGCCCGAAGCCGAGCTCTTCTTCATCACCGGGGCCGATGCCCTCGCGCAGATTCTCAGTTGGAAGGACGCCGACGAACTCTGGGATCTGGCCCACTTCATCGGCGTCACCAGGCCCGGCTACGTCCTCTCCGAATCCGGCCTCCCCGCCGAGCGCGTCAGTCTGCAAGAGGTGCCCGCCATGGCCATCTCCTCCACCGACTGCCGCGAGCGGGTGCGGGCGGGCGAGCCCATTTGGTACCTCGTCCCCGACGGCGTGGTGCAGTACATCTCTAAGCACGATCTGTATGCCGCGGGCTCCTCGTCCGCCGCGAAACCCAAGGACTCCTGATGACCGCCACCGACCGTTCGATCCAGCTCGCCCAGGCCGCCGCCGCGGCCGGTGCCGACAAACTCGCGACCTCCATCGTCGGCATCGACGTCTCCGAGCAGTTGGCGATCACCGACATCTTCGTCATCATCTCGGCAGAGTCCGAGCGCCAAGTCGGCGCGATCGTTGATGAGGTCGAGGACGCCTTGCGCGAACTCGGCGCAAAGCCCGTTCGGCGCGAGGGCCAGCGCGAGGGTCGCTGGGTGCTCATCGACTTCGCGGATGTCGTCGTTCACGTTCAGCACGATGAGGAGCGCGCCTTCTACGACCTGGCCCGGCTGTGGCGCGACTGCCCTGAGATCGACCTTGGCGTCGTCGGGACGGACCAGGGCGGGCGGTGACGCTCTTCTCCGCGATCCACACCCTGACCGGGCCGCCGCGGCGGCTGGTCATCGTCCGGCACGGGGAGACCTGGGATAACGCCGCAGGCGTCTGGCAGGGCCAGCTTGACTCGCCACTTTCGGATCGTGGCCGAGCCCAAGCCACGGCGATGGCGCCCCTGGTTGCCGCACTAGCGCCCCAACGAATCGTTTCCTCGGACCTGAGCCGAGCCCGCGATACCGCCGCCGCCATTTCGTGGGCGACCGGCATACCTGTTGCGCTCGATCCGCGGCTGCGCGAGATCCATGCCGGGCAGTGGCAGGGCCTGACCTCGGAGCAGGTCAAAGCGCGTGACCCGGAACTGCTGGCCGCGGTCCTGGCCGGGGAGGACCTCAGGCGCGGGCACACCGGGGAGAACCTCGCTGAGGTCCTGGCCCGGTGCACCGAGGCGGTCAGCGAGCTGGTGGCGGAGCTTGCGCCGGGGGAGTGCGCGGTGATTGTCACGCACGGCGTGGCGGGCCGATGCATCGCCTCGGCCGTCCTCGACCTGGATCTCGATCTGGCGTGGCGGGTGCTCGGTGGTTTCGGTAACTGCCACTGGTCCGAGGTGGTCGAGGGTGCTCGGGGGTGGCGCCTGACCTCGTGGAATGTCGGAGCACCCGCGGGCGACGTTGCGGGCGCCGACGCCTGAACGAGCGTGGTTGCCCTGGCGGCCCGGGTCCGGTTTCGTACCCAGCCCCTGGATTTGCTATCGTTGCCGGGCGCTACCGCAGCGATCCTGTGGTGGCCTTTCCCCTGTAGCTCAACTGGCAGAGCATTCGGCTGTTAACCGAAGGGTTGTTGGTTCGAGTCCAACCGGGGGAGCCAGTGAAGGGCCTCTGACCTGCGGAAACGTGGGTCAGAGGCCCTTTCTCATTTCTTGCATCGACTAGGCATCCTTCGAAATCGCAGAGCGCGCTGCACTCCAGCGGTAGTCCGCGCTCTGCCAGGCTCTGCCGAGGTCAGCCAGCGATGTACACCTTGCGCAGCGTCTGCGTGATGGTCCACGTCGTGCGCTCTCCGGCCCGCAGACGGACCACGCTGCCGGGATGGAGGTCGATGACCTCGCCGTCCTCGAAGGCCACCGATCCCGTGCCGCTAAGGACCACAAAGAGCTCCTCTACCTCGGTATCGTGCGCGACACCTTCGGTCATCTCCCAGATCCCGACCTCGACCTCGCCGAGCTCGCCAAAGGCCGTGGCGCCGATGGTGGGCGCGCCCGCCACGACCTCGTCGGCGGCATACGCCGCGTGTTCCAGCGGGTGGGTGAAGGCATCAAGGCTTCGGGTGCGGTGCTCAGACATGCGCTCATCCTCTCAGCAGACCCGGCTGGCAAGGGTTCGCCGCTAGGCTCTGGGCACGGCGCGCCAGGGTGGCGCGTCTGCCACAAGGAGGCCATGATGCCGGGTGAACTCGGCTCCGACGTCCGCCCACAGGTCGTGTCTGCAGCACTGGCTGGGGCGCGCACCGTTCCCTTCTGGACCGACTGGGAGTTTCGAGGCCGGCCAGCGCCGCAGCGGCGCGACCGACTGACCGGTGGCGGTACCAAAGCCGACCTCGTCATCGTCGGTGGGGGATTCACCGGCCTTTGGGCCGCCATCCAAGCCAAGGAACTCGACCCGGGCCGCTCGGTGATGGTCTTGGAGGCCGAGCACATCGGCTTCGCCGCGTCCGGCCGCAACGGTGGCTTCGTGGCGCCCTCGCTGACCCACGGCCTGGCCCAAGGGGTGGCCTGCTGGCCCGACGAGGTCGCCACGCTCGAACGCCTTGGCGAGGAGAACTATCGCGGGCTGGCCGAGAGCGTCGCGGCATATGGCATCGACGCCGAACTCCATGAGCCGGGCGAGCTCACCATCGCGCTTACCGAGCATCAGGTGCCGGGCATTCGCGAGGCCTATGACTTGCACCGAGAGCATGGCGTGCCGGTTAGCTTGCTGAGCCCGAGCGAGGTGCGGGAGCGCGTGCGCTCGCCGCGCTATCTGGACGGCATGCTTGACCCGCAGATCGGCTTGGTGGACCCGGGCTTGTTGGCGCGCGGCCTGGCTGAGGCGGCCGAGCGGCTCGGCGTGGTGATCCACGAGCACACCCGAGTGACCGGGCTGGACGTCCAGGGGGCAGGCCTGCGAGTGACCTGTGATGACGCGACCGTTGACGCAGGCGCCGTGCTGCTCGGGACCGGTGCCTTCCGCGGGCCGCTCAAGCGGCTCGCGGCATACACCCTCCCCGTCTACGACCACGTGATCATGACCGAGCCGCTCACTGCCGCCCAGCTCGCCGAGATCGGCTGGGGCGGCCGCGAGGGGCTCACCGATGGTGGCAACCAGTTCCACTATTACCGGCGGACGCTGGATGACCGGATCCTCTTTGGTGGGTATGACGCGAACTACCACTTCCCGGGACGGATTGACCCGGCGCTGGAGCAGTCGTCCTCGCATGACCTGCTCGTCTCGCATCTGCTCTCGATCTTCCCGGCGCTGGAGGGGATCTCCGTTACCCATCGCTGGGCCGGCGTCATTGACACCACCTCGAGGTTCACGCCGGTGTTTGGGACCGCCTTTGGTGGTCGGCTCGCGTATGCCGTGGGCTACACCGGGCTAGGCGTGGCCTCGACACGTTTCGGGGCGCGTGTGGCGCTGGACCTGCTCGCGGGCTCGCCCACTGAACGCACCGAGCTCGGCATGGTGCGGGACAAGCCGCTGCCCTTCCCGCCCGAGCCATTCCGGATCATCGGGGTGCGCGCGACCCGGGCGGCGCTCGCGGCGGAGGACCGCACCGGCAAGCGCGGACTGTGGCTCAAGGCGCTTGATGCGGTGGGCATTGGCTTCGATTCGTGAGCGCGGCTGCGGGTAGGCTCGCCTCTCGCGGGCGCGCCGGTGCGCCTCCGGGGCGTTAGCTCAGTCGGTTAGAGCAGCGGACTCATAATCCGTCGGTCGTCGGTTCAAGCCCGACACGCCCCACCAGATATCCGCTGGTCGCGGCCCTGCTCGGTCAAAGTGCGGGGGCTAGTTGCCCCTCTGCTCTCAGGAAGCCGCGAAAACGGCTAGTCGCCATGTTGAGAGAGCAACCTGATCGGCCACCCGGACATGCCGCTGGGGTTCGAGGACCCTTGGATACCTACGGCGTTCTAAAAGTCGACCGACGACTGGACCTGGAGGCATGCCGTTGTTGACCCCTCCTTGGGGCGGGCCTGTGAGACTGCCGTATCCAGGTCGGCCCCCGTCATGTCCGCACCCGCCCATGTCGCCCCAGACAAATCGGCCCCTTTGCCCCTGACGCCTCGCATGCAGGCCCGCTCGAATCGAGCTCCCACTGCTGAAGCACCGCGTAGGTCTGCGCCGCTTAGATCAGCGTCAACAAGCACGGCTCCCTCCATCGACGCCCCACGCAGATCCGCACCTGCCAAGCGGGCGCCGGTCAGGTCGACACTTTGCAGTTGGCTACCCCGCAGGTCTGATCCGCGCAGGTCGGCACCTCTGAGGCTTAGCGACCGAAAGTCGCAGCCTCGTTGAGGGCTCACCTCGAAGACTCCATGGCCCTGCTCAGGGCGACATTGGGGTCCGCCGGGCGCCGCGAACAAGGAGGCCGCGCCGACGCCCACGGCGAAGGCGAGCAGAAGCGCAAAGCCCAGGGACCACGGACTCAGCAGTCCCGGGGGAGGCGGCTCATCCGCCCCTTCTTCTCGCTTTCCCCAAGGCACAGAAGAGCCATACCATTACTTCCGACCGCGGAGTGCGCGCCACGCCGCATAACGGAGCATGGGGAGGTGCTGTGACCGGGAAGCAGCCTCGCGTGGAGATGCCCGGGCGCGGCGCCTCGCCCTCACGGACTGGCACGTGCAAGAAGTGTGGTCTTGAGCTTGTGTTGGACACGGCCGGCCACCCGTACTGCGTGACGCATGGGCGCAAGTATGAGGACAGCCCACCCAGCCGCGAAGAAGTGTAGGAATGGCCTCATTTGCCGACGCCGCAGTTGCTGTCGGAACGTCGATCGGGCGCTACTTCAGTATCGTTTCGATGTTGCCGTCAGCCCTACTGGTGGGATGGTCGGCCCTTCTACTTGCTGGTGAAGCCTTCACAGGCCAGTTCACCCCAGTTACGGCTTGGCAGTCCGCCGCAAGTGTGTCACTTGGAAGCATCGGTGTCTTCGTCACGGTGGCGTTGGCCGTCAGCCTCATCCTCAACCCATTTCAATTCGCGGCGACGCAACTTCTGGAGGGCTATTGGGGCGGTGGCCAAGTCGGTTCGGCCATCGGGGCCGCGCGAACCAACTACCATCGCCGGCGCTTCCGCGAACTGATAAAGAGAAAGTCGCGCGCCAGCAAACGACTGGACGAGAGCGCCACAGAACAGGGCGAGACTCCTCAAGGACTGCTCCTCAGTGCGGCTGGTGATGAAGTCGTACACCTCCAAATTCGCGCTGACGCGATGTCCGCCGCCGCAAGCAGGTACCCGGAGGCAGCTCGCATCTTGCCCACCCGCTTGGGAAACGCTCTGAGGTCCAGTGAGGACACGGCGGGGCGTGAGTATGGCCTCGATGCTTTGCGCGTGGCTGGCCATCTCAGTCTGTTGTCCGAAACTCCGAGCAATGCCTACGTTCGCGACACACGCGAGTCCTTGGATCTCTCGGTTCGTCTGTGCATGGTATTCGCCCTCGCCACGCCGATTTCGTGCGTGCTCTTGGTACGGGAAGGCTGGTGGATGCTGCTAGCCCTCGTGCCGTACGGTGCCGCGTATCTCTCGTACAGAGGTGCTGTCCTGGCCGCACTTGCGTATGGCAACGCCGTTCGGTTCCAGATCGACCTAGATCGTTTCGCCCTCTACGAGGCCTTGCACGTTTTCGAGCCCGCAAGCACGGATCGTGAACGCGAGCAGAACGCAGACCTCATGTCCCTATTGAGCCGCGAGCCGACGTCCGCTGCTGGAACGTCGATCCGTTACCGGTCGAGTCGACCTTCCGCCCCGACCGGGAGAAAGCGTGCTTCAAGGACTGGACGCTGACGTGTATCAAGCGCCGTGACGCCACTCATCGATCAAGCAGACCGTATCCTGCAGGGCTCCACCGTGGCGGTCCATCTTCGAACAGGCCGCAACTAGGTGCACCGACCGGACAGGTTGGTTGAGTGAGTGCGATCCGCTGATCTGATCAGTGGCATGGGGAGGGCCGCCTGCGGTGGAGTGGAACCGCCAAGTCACCACAGCCATGCTCAGGGGTCCGTCATGTCCCACGCTAACGCCGCGTTGGCGGTCCGTCACCGGTGCGTGGGCGGTGAATCCCCCCGGAGAGTCCGGAGTCTCCGGGGGGATTAGACCATCAGGAAGACCCAGCACAGGATCAGGAGGCCCTTGCGGCTTGATCTCGCGCGCATCTCAAGCGGGAGCGGAATGACGGACATGGTCTCCCCTTCGAGTTGAGGCGCATCAAGCAGGTCACCATCTTCTGGCTCCCAGGGGCCGCGTAGCAAGCAATTCGTGAGGGTCGCGGCACCGGCCGCCATAGCCAGAACAACATGCCCGTGGTGCGGAGTCGGCGGCGCTTGAAAGTTGGGCGGTATGCGTCAAGGCAGCCTTGACACTGACTGAGTGTCAAGGCAATCCGGCTCGTCGAATACGACTACGACGGCGAGGAACGACTGTTGGTGATCGGACCTGACCGCCCCGGCCGCATGCTCGAGCTCGTCGCGGTCCCGATCGACGGGCCAACCAGGATCATCCACGCCGACCG
>WBZP01000446.1_pt1 | contig 56424 bp, 50 predicted proteins | sample 5204301 | NCBI WGS metagenome assembly WBZP01 (sample SAMN12412401, study PRJNA552823) | activated sludge metagenome | isolation source: activated sludge from nitrification reactor of wastewater treatment plant... | place: USA: Pennsylvania | collected 2017
CCAGTGTCCGAGAGGCCTCCTCAGCGACCCCTATGTTAGCCCACGTATAGCCCACGGACCCCTCTTAGGCATCATACGTGCAGGTCAGAGGCCTGTGGATAACTTCGGAGGCGGCTTCCCAAGCTGACAGTGCGGGTTCGATTCCCGTCACCCGCTCTCAGAGGTCTCCGCGGTAATCCCGCGCGAGAACCGCGAAAGTCCCGGCCGCACGGCCGGGACTTCCTGCGTCTGGGTCGCTCTGCTCCTCACGCCCACGACTGTCCGCTGCGGGCCGACGCGGGCAACCCCTCGCCACCCCGCACGGTCAGGGCCTCGGCCGACGCCCCGGCGGCCGAGAGCGCAGGGCAGGGACTCGGGCGAGCTGCTCCGGCTTGGCCAGGCTGAAGTCGACCGCGAGCAGCGTCAGGAGCTGCACAGGAACCCCAGAGCGAGCGGCGGCTTCGACCTTGTGGTGACCGTCGAGCAGGAAGTGCGTCAACGACCAGTGGCGGTAGTAGTCGGCACCCGAGTCGACAGCCGGTGCGCAGACGTCCAGCGTGGACACCGACACCGCGGTGGGTGAGCCGGACGTGGCCAGCAGCTCCATGAAGCTTCCGACACGAGCGTCGTCGTTCCACGAAGGCGGAACCATCGGCACGACGAACTCGAACAGGTGGGACTCCTTGTCGACCGCCGTCTCGAAGGTCCGGTAGTACGGCGTCCGCGGGTACTCGGGCAGGCCCCAGAAGCCGTCCAGACCCCAGGTGTCCACCTGTTCCACGGCGAAGTAGTCGTCCGGCGCCGCCGGCAGAACGAGACGAGGCTGAACGCTGAGGAGCATCGGCACATAGGAGCCCGCGGGGAGAAGCTCCGCGAAGGCTCCGATGACGTCGCGATCCAGCCCACCGAGTCCGACGGCGAGCCGGTCCGCCAGCTCGTCCAAGGAGCCGGTCTCGTTCGCCCCCTCGAGACGCCGGAACAAGAACTGGCACGTCCCGCACCAGAAGCTCAGCTCGAACGCAGGCCGGTCTCGAACGAACAGCAGCCGACGACCTGCCCACGCCCCCTCTGCCTTGGGCTCCTCACCGAAGCGGAGCCACGATCCCTCGGCAGCGCCGAGCGTGAGGGCTTCCCCCGCTTGGATGAGCATGCCGACAACCTACGTGCCCAGCACGACCGGGCGACGAGCGATTCCGCCGTCCGAGCTACGCCGGACCGTCACCCGAGGGTCGCCTCGTCAAGATCCCGCCACGCGTCCGACAAGCAGCTCGGCAACGGCGGCGATGGCCTGGAGTCCTCCGTGCACCATGGCATCGACAGGTGACCGACCGCCGAAGATCGCGTTGGTGTTGGGACGGGTGACCCAGGCGTCGGCAAGGTCGGCCGTGTGCAGTCGATGGAGATCGGCGTAGATCCCGACGAGAAGGCCCACCCGTCGAAGCTGGTCCTCGGACATCGGTGACCCGCCGTCCGCCGATGTGGTGCCTACGAGCGCATCGAACTGCTCGTCCGACAGCGCCCAGGCGAGGCGGAGTCGATCAGCAGCCCTACGTGCAGCAGGGCTGAGCCGGGCTCGCTGACTCGGGTCGGCGAGCCCGCGAGCGTCGTACTCGTCCATCGGTGCCTCCCACAGTCGCTCGACGGTAGAACCGACCGGGGACACCGTCGGAGCGGGCAGATCGCGTCGGCGGTGACTGGGAGACTGCCCCCATGACGACGGGGTGGGCCGACCACGAGGCCGACTGGTGGGCGAAGGTCCGTCGGGCCGAGGCGCACATCGAGACGGTGGCGGCGTTGGAGACCGAGTACCTCCGCCGTTCCGCGTGGCGGCTGGACGAGGAGCCCGGCCCGGTTCCGCATCGGACGCTGCTGAGGCTACGGATCTCCGAGCCGGTGCCGGTGGAGCTCCCCTTGGCGACGGGCGACGCGCTTCACGGGCTGTCGTCGGCGTTGGACGCGCTGGCGTTCGGCATGGCGCGTGAGACCTTCGGCTCGGCGCTGGACGACGATGACCGGCTGCAGCGGCAGACCGAGTTCCCGGTGCTGCTGTCCCGCAAGGCGCTGGTCGACTGGTGGGACTACAAGCAGCGCCGACAGCTGTACAGCGAGGCCGACATCGACGCCTTGTGCCGGGGGCAGAGCGGGTACTGGTCGGCCTTCGCCCGGGCCGAGCTGGGGATGCCCGACATCACCGGTGACGTAGCACCCGATGAGGTCGAGTACGACCAGCTGTCGCGGCTGCGGCGGCTGCACAACATCGACAAGCACCGGCGGCTCCACGTGGTGGTGTTCTCCCCCGACGTGCCCTACTGGGGGAGCAACGGCACCAGCCTTCGCCGCGTCGCCCTCGAGCAGGTGTGGCACGACGGGCAGATCGTGGCCGTCGTCGACGACCCGCCCTCGGACGCGCAGGACACCGACATGGTGTGGGACCTCCGGCTGTCGTTCGACGAAGGCCACCATCACGGACCACTCGTCAACGAGCTGCGCTCGCTCGCTCAGACCGTGCGGCAGTGCTTGACGCAGACGTTGACCCACCTGCGCGAGTCAGCGCCACCGACGTCGACGTGACCACCGGTGGCGCTGTGCCGATGACGCTCAGGCGGACTTGTGACGGCGCCGCCAGGCCTGGAACTCGTCCCACTGGCCCGCATTCGCCCGAGGCAGGTGGATGACGACGAAGTCGTCTCGCGCCTTGAGCAGCTCGTGGCCGGGTGCCCGCCCGTCATCGTGGCTGCGAGCCCATGCCTCGAGTGCGCGGATGTTCTGCGCAACGGCGATGAAGCCGATCGCCATCGTCACGCGCGCCAGGCCGGTGACCCGCACGAAGCCGCGGCTCATGCACGTGCCCTCGCTGGCCTTCATCTTGCCGTTGACCTGCTCCACGGACGTGCGTCGATCGGTCTCGGCCACTTGAGCCGGAGTACCCCAGTAGTGCTTCTGCCACAGCTTGGCCTTCGCGTTGGGGTCGGTCGCATCGAGTCGGACGGTTGTCTGCTTGCAGCAGTCGGGCCAGTCCTCCCTCGGCCCCGTGGGCGGGTTCGTCACCAGCGGCAGCGCGGCGTCGCGCTGGAGGGTGTCCTCGAGCAGCGGGCACCGCAGCGTGCCGGCCCACCCTCCGCACATGAACCTCGGGAACAGTGGGTCCGAGGTGTGACGCGTGTGCGCCCAGGCACGCCGCTCCTCGATCGCCGCGTAGAAGTCCGCCCGGGACCCGTTGGCGGGCTTGGGGATGGACTCGAGGTAGTCCGGCGTCGCGGGACAGTGCGGCCAGCCCGCGGTGATTCGCATGCCACCGACATCGGTCCATCGCTGGTCGTTCTGGCGCATGTCGACGACCTGCCGCCACCCGCTTTCGATGAGGAACAGGTACCAGTTCTTGGGCGTCAGGTTGGAGTAGGCGCGGTCGCCGATCACGATGCGCTCGGGGCCGAGCCACGGCTGTGCCCGGCGGATCAGGTCCTGGCTCGCCGACACGAGGTCTCGTCCGGCGGGCGTGACGGCGAAGCGCTCGATCAGGTTGGGCTCCTGCGCGTACTCGCTTCCCGGCTCCGCCACGCGGACGAGCAGGTGGAGGTCGTACCCGTAGAACCACTCGGTGGTTCCGTCCTTGGCGGTCTTGCCGCTGGAGCGGGCGTCGGGGTCGTGCGACGGCTTGCGGACGGTCCGCCCGGTCGTCCGCTCCTCGACGGACGCGGGGGTGCTGGTCGAGTCGGCGTTCGCCGAGCTGTCGCAGTGCGTCGCGATGTCCTCGGCCGCCGAAGCCGGGGAGGCAGCGAGTTCCTGACTCGCCGGCTGCTCGGCCGGAGGCGACGCCTGTGCGTTGGGGTGGACCATGCGCTCGATCACGCCGCGCATCCGGTCCGCGTCGTCGGTGGCGCCGGTGGCGTCGAGTTCGGCGACCTCCTTCTCCAGGGCCGGGATGCCTCCACGGCGAGGGGCGTTACCCCACGACCACACGCCTGTGGCGTCGATGGACCGGTACCGGGAGTCGGTCGGGAGCAGGGTGACGTCGAGCAGGTCGTCGAACATCTTCATCAGGCCCGAACTGCGCCGGACGCGCTCCGACGGGTCCAGGTCCGGCGCGCTGTCCATCCCGTACTCCAGGTGGTCGCGCAGGGAGACGGAGAGCCGGTCCACCGAGTCCTGCGAGAAGCACGGCGGCGAGGAGGGCGACGGGCGGATGCCGAGCTTGACCTGCCAGTCGCAGGGCATCTGGATCGTGAGAACGTCGTACAGGTTGGTGAGCACCATGCCGTCGCCTTCGAGGGCGCTCAGCAGTGCTCCGACGAGGAAGATCTTCATGGTCAGACCGGTTCCGGCGCCGGACTTGATCTTGTTGCGCAGCGTGGTCAGGGTCGCGGCGGCGTTGGCCTTGTCGACGACGTAGACGACCTTCTCGACATCGCTCGGCGTGAACATCACCGGCCCCCGTTCCCGAACTGGTCAACGTAGGCCGCGTCGTGCGCGTAGGGGATCAGGTCGGTCAGGGTGCGGGCGCTGGTGAGTCCGCAGGCGCGCAGGAGGTCCGCGAGCGGGACCGGGGCCGTCATCGCGGTGAGGATCCACGTCGCGCGCAGGCGCGCCTGGTCGGGCTCGACGTTGGTGGCGCCGATGGCGGCCCCGGCGACGATGTTGCCGGTGATGTTCTGCCGCGTCTCCTTCCTGCCCAGCACCAGGTCCTCGGGCGCGAGTCCTTCCAGGCCGCGGAGGATGAACGGCACGTACCGGTCGCGGACAGGGACGACGCGCTCGCGAGGCTGCTGCACGGCGACCCACCACTGCCCTGCGGAGTCCTGCGTGACGTGGTGGGCGCGAAGGGCGCGCAGGTCGATGGCGCCCAGCCCGGCTCCCATGCCGAGGCCGACCATGGCGCAGAGCTGCCGCTTGGTGGTGGTGCCCGGCTGGTTGAGGACCAGGCGCTCAACTGCCGCGACCTCGGCGCGGGTGTAGGGCGGCTTGACCGCGGCGCGCGCGAACGCCTCGCCTCGGGCGGGGGCGTCGGCGCCGGGGAGGACGTGGGAGGCGAGGTTGCGCAGCCGGCTGCGACGGTTGCTCCACGTGGTCTTGGTGCCGGTGTGCGAGTTGGTGGCGACCCACTGCTCGATGAGGTCGTGGCGCAGGAGCGCCTCGAAGGTCAGCGGGGTGCCTCTGCCGGTAGCCCAGTCGACGTAGAGCGAGGTCTCGGACAGCAGCTGCGGGAAGGTGGCGATCCCGCGAATGTGGCTGCGCCGCATGAGGTCGCGGACGAACGGGCCGGTGTCGCGAGCCCACCGGGCTGCGTCGACCTGGCGGGGCTGGAAGCGCTGCAGGATGTTCTCGTAGAACGGGTCGAGCGGCGGGGCCGGCAGCGTGAGCGCCGCGAGACGGGCGCGCTCGGCGGCGCTGGCGCGCCGGGCGGCGGCTGCGGACGGGCGGGGGGACATCGGTTTCTCCTTCCGGTCGCCGCACGGTGCGGCGAGCCGGGGCGGACAGTGCGTGGGCAGCGAACTGGTGCAGCCGGCACCAAGCGGTCACATCGCGCGCAGGAGCGCGTGGGCATCGGGGCTGGTGGTCAGCCCGAGCAGCGCGGTCTCGAGGTCGTCGCGGCCCAGCCCGTAGATGCGCATGACGTCGGCGACGGGCTGGTCGGTCGAGAGCACCCGCAGGAGCCAGCGGACGCGCAGCCGGTGCATCCGCAGCGGCATCCCGGTCTCGGCCTTCACCATCCGGCGCAGGCGGCCCCACGTCGTCTTGGAGACGTAGACGGCAGGGCCCTGCGCGAGGACGAGGAGGGGGTCGGATGCTGCCAGCTCGCGAGGGTGGTCCAGCGTGGCCGCGGTCAGGATGCGGTCGGTCACGGTGGCCGTCTCCATCTGGGCTCGCGAGAGCCCGTGCAGGCCGACCAGGCTCAGCGCGCAGCGAAGCGCGCGGCCGAGGTCGGCCGGCAGTGTGTCGGCCAGGCGAGCGAGCGACTCGAACTCGGCATCGGTGTACGGGTCGAACTGGGTGAACCGCGGCCACTGCGGACCCAGGTCGACGGGGGTTGCGGTCGACCGGTATGCCGTGACCAGGCGACGGAGCCGGGGACGCACCTGCCCGAGCGTCGCCTCGGACACGCCGCGAGCGCGCTCGATCGCGCAGAACCGGTCCACGTTCTCCACGGTCAGCAGGCCCAGGCTGACCGGACCGCGGCCAGCGGCGGCGGGCAGGAACCGGGAGAGCGCTGACAGGAGATCCGACGCGTCGTCCCGGGTGGTCGGGGCCGCCTTCGTCATCAGCTCGTGGACGGAGGGGCGGAGCTGCGCCCAGTCGTCAGGGTCGAGGTAGCGCGGCCGGTAGGCAGCCAGGTGCTTGGACAGGTCGAAGGCGTTCGCTGCGATGGTTCCCATGCGCGGCACCGTCCGGACCAGCAGGACCGCGGCAAGCAGGGGCCGCCAAGTGGGTGACGGAGCACGCCATGACCGCGGGTTCCGCGGCACCGATCGGTCATCGGCACGGGGCAGACTGTGCCCGTGCAGGGGGACCGAGGGCCGCGAGCAGTGCCACCCGAGATGGACCCTGGGGTCGTCAGCGCGATCGACGACCGGCTCGACGGTGTCGAGCGGAAGCAGGGAGTCCGGATCCTCTGGGCGGTCGAGTCGGGTAGCCGGGCTTGGGGCTTCCCGTCACCCGACAGCGACTACGACGCCCGCTTCATCTACGTGCGGCCGACGTCCGACTACCTCTCGCCATGGGTCCCGCGTGACGTCATCGAGACCCCGCTCGATGGGGTCTACGACGTGAACGGATGGGACGTGCGCAAGGCACTGGACCTGATGACACGCGGGAACGCGACGCCGCTGGAGTGGCTGCGGTCACCGATCGTGTACGGCGGCGATCCCGCCGCGGCCGGGGCTCTCCTCGATCTCGCTGACCGGATCGCCGAGCCCGAGCTGCTGGCGCGCCACTACGTCAGCGTGGGGCGACAGCAGTGGGAGCGATGCGGAGCGATGTCCTCGGACGGCACGCTGGCTCGGCTGAAAGGCGTCTTCTACGCCTTGAGGCCGGCGGTGGTCCTGCACTGGATGGACCTGCACCGGGACGGATCGGTCCCCCCGATGCGTCTGCAGACGCTGATGGACGAGGCGCCACCACCGGAAGCCGTCGTCGAGGCGACCTCGGACCTGCTGGACCGCAAGGCGCAGAGTCGCGAGCTGGGTGCTGGACCCGTGCCTGAACCTGTCCGCCGCTTCATCGCAGATCAGCTCTACACCTCGCGGTGGGACGGCACCGGGGCGCGTCGCCGTCCTGTAGCCGACGCTCGCCACGAGGCCTCGGCCGTGTTCCGCGCGCTGCTGAGTCCATTCCCCGGCTGATCCCGCGAGCGGCTCAGGCCCGGCGGCCACCGACCACATCGCGAGGATCTCGCACGCGTATCGGCGTTCCCGCCCAGTAGCGTGCCCGTCGAGCCCGCCCAAGGCGCGCCTACCCGGTAAGGGTGCGTCCCAGCCCGCAGTCGGTGAGGGTGGCAGCCCGTTCGAGCCGGGCCGGGTCCGGGACGACCTCGCGCTGCGGGCGCGATGGAAGTCCACGTGACGGCTGTACCTCCCTCCACGTTGGGCGCCACACCGTTCGGTCCCGCCTTCCACCGCCTCTGGCGCAAAGGAGGGTGCGCCGTTCGGGTGACGCCTACCGCGCGAGCAGCGCCTTGGCCGCCTTCGGTGCCTTGCCCGAGCCGGTGATCGAGCTCAGCCAGTCGCGGAACCGAGGTTCCGTCGGCCGTCTGTCCAGCCGCGCCGCTTCGTCGAGCAGGAGCTCCAGCAGCGAGTGCAGTCCCCGAGCCGCAGGGTCGACGCGGGGAAGGCTCGACTGCAGCACGTCGAACGTGTAGCCGGCCGGCGTCAGCGGCACCAGCTGGCTCAGGGAACTGGCCCAGCGAGGGGCCTGGCAGAAGCTGGCCGCGGCAGCCATCCCGTCGGCCAGCTGCACGCTCGGCATCTGGCCCCGGGCGGCCATCAGGGCCACCGCATCGACTGCCAACGCGCGCTGGTCCACGCGCTGCGCCGACATGCCGACGGCGAGGGTGGTCGCCGTCAGTACGCCGGTCGCACCGGGGTGGTCCGCGAGCGTCGCCAGGACCCTGGTCGCGTCGTGCGCCACGCTGAAGCCTTCTGCGGCGATGAGCACCGGCCACACGAGTTCGGTCAGGGTCGTCTCGGTGTCCAGAGGGGTCGCCAACGCGAGCCAGCCGACCCAGTCCTCCAGATCGTCGGGTGGAAATCCCTTGTGGGACACGGACAAGGCGAGCGTCGGCTGCAGCACATCAGCCTGCGTCGTTGAGGCGTCGACGGTGAGCTGGTAGGTCCAGCTCATGCTCGCGTGCTCTCCACGCGCGTCCTTCCACGTGTACGGCTCGCCGGTCGCGCTCAGCACCGGGCGGACGGCCGGCCCTTGTCCGGCTGCGGTCAGCCCCCTCCCGGAGAGGAAGGCGTCGTCGTCGCGAGGAGATCGTCCTCGGGCTGCCGCGACCCAGAGCTCGGGCTGACGCAGCCGCGCGCCTCTGCCTGGGAGACGTGAGGTCTTGGGCGGGGGGCCGCCGAGGGCGTACCGGACGGCGTCGCCGACCTCGTCGGATCGGCTGACGGCTCGTCGCGCGGCGTCGTGGTCGCCCGGCGCGAGGCGCAGGAACGCCGCCACGAGGTCGGGCACGCGGACGTCGGCGCCGCGACCCAGCCGGTCGACAAGGTCCTCCGGGAGGACCAGTCCGTTCGACAGCGACGGGGTCGCGACCGGTTCCCACGGAGCCGTGGAGCCGTCGAGGACGCTCTCGACGCCGGCCAGCCGTGCGACGAGGAACGCCGATCGCGGTGTGGGCGCCGGCAGCGGTGGCGGCGTCTCGCTGGTGGCCGCGAGCACGAGGCGGGCGATGTGCCCCCTGAGCCACCCTCGGGTGACTCCCTCGCGCGGACCACGCTCCAGCACCGTGCGCGCTCGCCGCGCCAGAGGGTGGAGCCGGGAGGGGTCCGACAGCTGGCTCAGGCCACGGAGGACCAACTCGAGCTCGATGGGGTCCTCGGCCGACTCCAGCAGGCCGGCCGTCCGCTCGACGAGCTCGGCGGCCTCCACGGCCGCGAGGCGACGCGGCTGCTCGACGGTGATCCCGCCGTCGCCGATCGTCGGAGCGCTGGTCGCGCCGCCGAACTCGGCCTGCACGGAGGGCGCCATCTGGTCGCGGAGCGGGGACATGGCCGAATGCGCGCCGATCTGCTCCAGCAGCGAGGCAGCGGCGCGCTGGACGTCTGCGCTGGTGTGGCCGAGGCCGAGTGTGACGACCGCCGCGACGCTGGCCGTCATCTCCGGCCTTCGCCGCGCGACCTCACCGAGGATCCGGAGGGCGTCGAGAGCTGGTCCCTTGGTGCGCGCCAACAGTGCTGGGGACAGCGACTCGACCCGGCTGTCGTCGAAGCGACCCGCAGCACTCACCTTGCGCAGGTAGCCGACCGCCATCGAGACCGTCGCGGTCACGTCGGACCGCACGAGGGCGCACAGCACGCCCTGCTGCTCGCTGCACTCGTCGACCGAGGGCTCGAGCGCCCGGTACAAGACGGAGTACCAGCCAGCCCGGTAGGCGCTGAAGTCTCGCTGCAGGGCGCCGAGGCACCATCCCAGGACCTCCTGGCGCGACACGCTGCCCGCCGTGACCAGCTCGAGGAAGGTCAGCTTCCAGCTGGCCTCCTCGGGCGAGTACTTGTCGACGTTCGCGAGGCTGAGCTCGCCTCCGCCTTCGACCTCGAACAGACGGGGCAGCAGCTCCAGCAGCTCGGGGTCCGCGCGAAGCACCTCAGCCCGCGAGCGAGATCCGTGCCTGCCGACGAGGCCGCCCACGACGGCGAGCACGTAGTCGTCATCGCGGGGCGGCGCGATCACCCCCAGTCGCTCGAGGACCCGGACAGAAGTGAACGTGTCGGCGAAGCTCCACGTCCGGCTCATCGACTCGATCTGCCTCGCCGCGAGGGCCTCGAGCCAGGCAGGCGGCTCGTCCTGGAGTACGGAGGGTCGCTCGCCCGCGGCGAGCCTCGCCAGCGCGTCGACGACCGACCGCCAGGTCATCATCGGCCGCTCCCACGGATGCTCGTACGCGGCGGACCAGACCGGCGTCCCGAGCTCGTGGATCAGGCCGCAGACAGCCGACCGGTCGATGCCGTCCAGCTGCTCGTAGGTGGGGGACTGCGACACGTGGTCGACCCTGCCAGACGACCGGCTTAGGGAAGCGCCCACACGCGACGCCCGCTCCGTACAGTGGTCGCGTGACGCGGGTGGAGCAGACATACAGGTACGTGCGCCCGTCTGCGCTGACCCTGGATGGGGCCGAGGCCGAACTTCTGCTCTCGACCAGCGGCGGGAGGACCGCCAGCGGATCCGCGGTGCACCCCAGGTTCTTCGACGGCTTCCTGGAGCACCCGGTCGAGGCGGCCGCGGCGCTCCTGACCGTGGCCAAGGTCGCCCGTACGCGGTTCTACGTGCCGCCCGGCATGCTCGCGGCGATCCTGCGCGCAGCCGACCCTGTCGTCACGAGCAACGGCGACCGGCTCCGGTTCGAGAGCCTCTCGGCTTGCTGCGGCGTGTACGCCCGCCTCGACCTCCTACCCGGATCGCTCGCCTCTCCCCCGTTGGACACCGGCACCACCAACGTGGACTTCAACCCGCCGATGCGTGCGGCACTCGCTCAGCTGTCCACCCACGACCCGCTGCACCTCCGCGTCGGGGAGGACGTGCAGGTCACGACCTTCCACGGGTCCGTCGTCGAGGAGAAGGTCCCGCTCCCGTCCCGATGGCTGAAGGGCTTCGCGGAGGTGCAGGCCATCGCGGCGACGATGGTGCCGACCTTCGAGGTCTCCGCCATGGAGGCACGGCGGTTCGTGCAGTCCCTGCCGACGGCCCAGGCCCCGCGCGGATCGACCATGTACGCCGCGCCCGCAGGCCGCGGAATCCGGCTCACGGGCCGGCAAGGTCCGCAAGCCGTGCCGTTGGCAGCACCGGACCGTCTGCGCGCTCTCGAACCTCTGCTCCGCTACGCGACCGCCCTCCGGGCTTACGCGCCGAGCGAGTCTGCGGCGGCCCAGGCGAGCACGTGGGAACTCGATCTCGCCGACGCCCGGTTCACCCTCACCATCAGCCCCGAGGCCAGCCGCGGCTTCTCCGGTGAAGGCGGCCTGCTGCGCGACCTCGTAGACGAGACGTCCGGTGACGACGCCGACCTCGTCGCCGCGCTCCTGGCCTTCGAGCCGCGCATCGACGTCGATCGGTTGTCCCGCGAGGCGGCGCTTCCGCAGGACCGGATCCTCCGAGCACTCGCCCGGCTGGCCAGTGCCGGCCGCGTGGGTTACGACCTCGCCGACGCCGCCTACTTCCACAGGGAGCTGCCGTACGACCCCGCCGTGCTCGAGGAGCTCCACCCCCGACTTCGCGACGCTCGGACGCTCGCCGAAGCCGGCGCGGTGCAGCCGGACCCCGAGGACGAGAGCCTGTTCCACGTGGAGAGCGCCGGAGCGACCTACGTCGTCCGGCGCTCACCGACCGGCGAGAGCTGCACCTGCCCCTGGTACGCCAAGTACCGGGGCGACCGTGGCCCCTGCAAGCACGTGCTGGCCGTGACGATGGTGATGTCGCCGCGGGAGTAGGTCGCGTTCAGCTTCATCGTCCGGATTCACACCATTCGGGTGCGCCTTCCACACGTTGCGCGCCAAGGACTTCCAGCGATCCGTGCGTCCACGAGCGACTTCCGCGGTCCAGGCGAATCCACCGACCTGAGCGTCACCCCCGCACGAAACCCCTACTTCCGCGGTCACCTCTCTCATGACGAAGGGCCAGGCATCCGCCTGGCCCTTCGTCATGAGAGCGGGTCGGCGAATCGGGAGGAACCCCTCGGCGCGACCCGGTCCCACCGGCGCGCAGCGCCGCGATCACCGCACACCGCCCCCACGTGACGGATCCCGTCACCCGAGGGCGATCCAGCACCTGTCCGACCACCGCTGCCGGAATCCACGGACCGGAGCAGCGGCGATAAGCGACGTTTCCCGTCACCCGCTCTCGCGACGCAGCCCTCTGCACATGGCGAACCACCCCAACGTGCCGAATCCCGTCACCCGCACGCCCCGGCGCCGTCACGCGGGATCGGCGTCGCGCATAACCGTTACTCGCCCACCGGTTAGCGCGTTGTCGGCGCTTCTCGCGCCGTCGATTGCATAGCCTCCTGGAGCCCCGACCCGGAGGTCCACCATGACGCTTCCTGCTTCCGACGCCCCCGCCCAGCGCGCCGCGCGCGTCCGTGTCGGGCTGCCCGCTGCCATCGCGGTCTTCGTCGTCTACACGATCGTCTTCATCGGGCTGTGGAAGCAGTCCGGCGTCGACTACGCGGACGCGCTGGCCACCGCCGACAACACGCTGCGGGCCCCGGTCCGGTCGCTCGTGGGCGGCAGCATCGTGCTCGTGGTGTTCCTCGTGTGGGCCCGCTGGGACCACGTGTTCGCCGACTGGCGGCGCATGCGGATGGGGTTCTGGCTGTGGCTGCCGGCGGGCCTCATCCTCGTCGCCGTCGCGCTGCAGTTCGCCGGCGTCGCCTGGGGCGAGTTCACCGGCGAGCACCTCCTGTGGATCGTGGTGGCAGCCGTCCTGGTGGGGTTCGCCGAGGAGACGCTGTTCCGCGGCATCATCCTGCGCGCGCTGCGTGAGGGCGGACGCCGCGAGGGCGTCGTCGTGCTGATCAGCAGCCTCTGGTTCGGGTTCTTCCACGTCACCAACCTCGTCACCGGCTCCCCCCTCGCGGCGGTCGCCGGGCAGGTGGGTGCCGCGTCCTGCGCCGGCATCGCGCTCTACCTGTGGCGCCGAGCCACCGGCTCGCTCATCGGGGGCATGGTGGTGCACGGTCTCTGGGACATGTCCATCTTCCTCCTGGGGGCGCACAAGCTGGCCGACTCTTTGACGCCGCAGCTCGGCACGCTCGTGGGGGAGATCATGTATCTCACCGCCGTGGTCGCGCTGATCGTCATCTGGCGCCGCCGCGACGTCGCCACGCAGGTCGAGGCTGCCTGACCGACGGCCTCACCCGTCCGACACGCTCGAACCGCAGGAGGTCGTCATGCAGGTGGAGATCCGGCACAACCCCTCGTTCGCCATCGCGCGCTGCCATCTCGCTCCCGGCGAGCAGATGCGCGCCGAGGCGGGGGCCATGGCGCTGCAGTCGTTCGGGGTGGAGGTCGCCTCGCAGATGCAGGGCGGCTTCATGGGGGCGCTCAAGCGCTCGGCGCTCGGCGGTGAGTCGTTCTTCGTGTCGACGTTCACCGCAGCTCCCCAGGCGGCGTCGTGGGTCGACGTCGCCGCGCGCCTTCCCGGCGACGTCGTGGTGCTCGACGTCGATCCCTCGCGCGCTCTCGTGCTCACGAAGGGGTCGTGGCTCGCGAGCGACATCGGGATCGACCTCGACACCAAGTGGGGCGGCAAGGCGCTGTTCTGGGGCGGCGAGGGCGGCTTCACCGTCCGTTGCACCGGGACGGGCAAGGTCGTCGCCACGTCGTACGGCGCCATGGACCAGATCCAGCTCGCCGAGGGCGAGGGCTTCTCGATCGACACCGGTCACCTGGTGGCCTACCAGGACGGCATGAACGTCGCGGTCCGCAAGATCGCCAAGGGGTGGGTCCAGTCGGCCAAGTCCGGCGAGATGCTCGTCATGGACATCCAGGGCCCCGGCACGGTGTGGACCCAGAGCCGCAGCTCGACCGCCCTGGTCGACTGGCTCACCCAGGTGCTGCCGTTCAGCCGTACCTGACCGGCACCTCCCGCAGGGTGCGGGGACGGCGTCTCAGCCGACGCCTCCTCGTTCCGGAGCGGCTTCGACCTGCCTCGGCGCCTCGGGCGCCGAGGCCTGCTCCGGCAGGTGCGCGGCGGTGACGACCGGCTGGAACCGCCGCAGGAGGCCGTCGAGCTGCTCATCGTCGAGACGGAGGCCACCCAGCAGGTAGGCACGCGGATCCTCGCCGATCTGCGGCTTGATCCGAGCGGCCTCCTCGAGCTCGCGCGCGGCGTCGTCCACCCGTCCCAGGCCGGCGAGCGCCAGCCCGCGATAGAGCGGCCCCCACTCCATGCCCGGCACGTGGACGAGGCTCGCCTCGGCGAGCGCCCCCGCGTCGTCGTCGCGCAGCAGGCAGTCGACGGCGAGGAGGACCCGCAGGTAGGCCGGCAGCCCCGGGTTGAGGCGCAGGGCGCGCTCCGCCCACGCCGAGGCTCGCGCCCAGTCGTTGGCGCGCAGGCAGACGAGGGCGGCAGAGGCGAGCGCCGTGGGGTGCTCAGGGGCCAGGCGCACAGCGTCGTCGGCGTGCGCGACCGCCTCGTCCCACCGCATGCGTCCGACGGCGCTGCTGCTGAGGACCATGTGCGGGATCCACAGGTGCGGGTCCTGGGCGAGGGCCTCCCGAGCCAGCTCGTCCGCGAGGACGAACGCCTGGGCGGCGTCGTCCTCCATGCCGTACACGGCCATCACCGACAGCACGCTTCCCCGCATCGCCACGAGCAGCGGGAGTCGCGGGCCCTCCTCGAGCGCACGGTCGAGGAGACGGGCGGACCTGCGGAAGGACTCCGGGGTGCCCAGCTCCACGGTCTCGTAGAAGGCCATCACGGCCTCCAGCCCGCTCCCGGTTCCCACCGGCGAGGACTCGCGCGCGTGCTTGAGCACGACGCCCGCGAAGTCGCCCAGCTGTCCGGCCACCTGGGCCGCCCACTCGTCCTCGGCGTCGAAGCCGGCGACGCCGTCGAGGTCACGCGTCTCCGTCACCGCCCAGAGCAGCTCGTCGGACACCGTGTCGGTCAGGCGCAGGGAGATGCGTACGGCGCTGTCGCGGGCGAGAACCGTCCCGCTCAGTACGCTGCTGGCCCGCACGGTGGCGGCGACGCGGCGCACGTCGCGCCCGGCCGCCTCGAGCGGGCCGACCACGCGGATGCCGGCGAACGACGACAGCCGCTGCGCGAGCGCTTCGATGAGCGCACGTCCGGTCAGCTCCGCCTGCGCGCCACCCACCGCCTCGGGCACGAGCAGGACCACGCCCGGTTCGAGCGGTCCGACCGCCGGCCCGAGGGGCATCCTGACGAAGTCGGGGACGTAGGTGCCGGTGGGGAGCACGATCCGGATCTCGTCGTTCGCGCCGGCACCGGCGTAGTAGTGGTCGAGCCCTTGACGCACGCGCCGCGCCTGCACGCGCACCGACGAGTCGCTGCGGCCGTCGAACGCAGGTCCCCGACCCAGCGCCCAGCGCGCCACCGTGCGCTCGGAGAGCTGGCCGCCCCGCCCCTGCAGGGTCTCCGTGACGACGTAGGCCAGGAAGTCGCGCGCCCGCCAGGCCGTGCGGAACGCGTCGCTGTCGAGAGCCGCCTTGAGCGCCACCACGACGGAGGCGGGATCGACCTCGGACGAGACCGACGGCAGGGTGCCGCCCTCGTCGTCGGGTACCACCGCGCCCTCCGTGATCGTCGGGGGCGCCCTGGAGGCGGGCGCCCACCCCCTGTCGCCAGAGTAACCGCTATTGCGTGATGCGCATGCGGCGCTCACCCGTCCACACTCGGCCCGACCGGGGCGCGACCGAGGGGCGGGACATGGACGACGCAGTGCAGCGGCAGGGGCTCAAGGGCTTCTTCGACAAGGGCGGGTTCTGGCGTCTGCTGGTCGTCGTGCTCGTGTACCTGGCCATCTACCTCGGTGCCAGCAAGCTGCCGAGCCTGTTCGGGTGGGGCAAGGGCAACCTGCTGGACGGGATCCCGAACATCTTCGCCCAGCTCACGTTCGCGCTGATCGTCGGTGCCGTGGTGCTCGCCGCGTTCACCGCATGGCTGGGCTGGAACGGCGAGCTGTACGGCCGCCAGCGGATCTACCGGTCGGGCTGGATGTGGCTGGGACCGATCCTCGTCGTCGCCCCGATCCTCATGCGCGTCGGCGGTATCAGCTGGGGAGCCCGCCCCGTCTCGATCGCGGCGTTCGTGATCGTCAGCGGGCTCTTCGTCGGGTTCGTCGAGGAGCTGCTCTGCCGCGGTATCGCCGTGAAGATGCTGCGCACCGCCGGGCACAAGGAGCTCGCCGTCGCGGCCCTCTCGTCGTTGACGTTCGCGCTGCTGCACGCTGCGAACCTGCTCAGCGGTCAGGCGCTCGCGAGCACCGCGCTCCAGATCTTCTACACGTTCGGGTTCGGCGTGCTCATGTACCTCACGCTGCGTACGACGCGCTTCCTCGTCATCGCCATGGTCCTGCACGGGTTGACCGACCCGATGGGCATCCTCGCGAGCGGCGGCATCGGCGACAACGCCACGGAGAAGGACGTCAACGTCCTCCTGCAGCTCGCGGGCGACTGGCTCTTCGTGGTCGGCTTCGGCGGCCTGATCCTGCTGTTCTTCGTGCGCGGCGTCTACGGCCAGCTGACCAAGCACGGCGGTCCCGACGCCGCCGTCGTCAGCGCCTGATCCCCCCGTCCCGGACCTCGGGACGGGAGAGAGCCCCGCACCGGCCTACGTCGTCGTGCACGGACCCGCCGTAACCGTTACTGAGGACCGGCGAGCACCGCACGGCTCCCGTGCTCGTGCCACCGTCCAAGCACGGGCCGCGATCGCGCGGTCGGAGCCCATCGAGGAGCCGTCGGATGGCGAAGGAACGCGACGCGGTCGCAGCAGCACAGACCCGGCGCAGCCGGCTCCCCGACGTGGAGCCGTTGCCGCCGATGAGCCCGCCCGAGCGGGTGGCTCGCGGCATCGCAGCGCGACAGCGCGTGCCGCTGGCACGCCACGGCGTCTGGCGGTCGGGCTCGGACCGGCCCGACGCCCTCGCGATCCTCGCGCGGCAGGCGGCCAGTCGCGACGCCGCCCTCGTCCCGCTGCGGTACGGACGGATGGCCGCCTCGCCGTTCGCCTTCTTCCGCGGGGCGGCGGCGATCATGGCATCGGACCTGTCGATGACCCCCGTCACCGGGCTGCGTGCACAGCTGTGCGGTGACGCGCACCTCGCGAACTTCGGCATCTTCGACACCCCCGAGCGCTCGCACCTCTTCGACATCAACGACTTCGACGAGACGCTGCCCGGGCCCTGGGAGTGGGACGTCAAGCGGCTCGCCGCGAGCATCGAGGTCGCGGGCCGCGACCTCGGCTTCGCCAAGGCGGAGCGCCGCACGGCGGTGCTGGCCTGCGTCGCGGCGTACCGCGCTCGGATGCAGGAGTTCTCCGAGATGGGCAACCTCGAGGTCTGGCACTCGCGCATCGGAGCGGCCGACCTGCTCGCGCGGATGGCGGAGGAGCACGACCCCGGGCTGTCCAAGAAGGTCGAGCGAGACGTCCGCAAGGGCTTGCAGCGCAACCACCTCACGGCGTTCGGCAAGCTCATCGAGCGGGAGGACGGCGAGCTGCGCTTCGCGAGCCGCCCTCCGCTGCTCGTGCCGATCGAGGAGCTGCTCGACGACGCCGGACGGCGTCGGTACGTCGAGGTGATCCGGACGTTCCTGACGCAGTACCGCGACAGCCTCCCGCCCGCCCACCGTGCTCTGCTCGACGGCTACCGCTACGTGCACCTCGCACGCAAGGTCGTCGGCGTCGGCAGCGTCGGCACCCGGGCGATGGTCGTGCTCATGGTGGGTCGCGACGAGGGCGACCCGTTGCTCCTGCAGCTCAAGGAGGCGAAGCGCTCCGTGCTGGAGCCCTACGTCGGGCTCTCGGCGTACGCGCAGAAGGGGCAGCGCGTCGTGGAGGGCCAGCGCCTCATGCAGGCCGCGAGCGACCCGCTGCTGGGGTGGTACCGACTGCGGGCCCTCGACGGGAAGCAGCACGACTTCTACGTCCGCCAGATGTGGGACGGGAAGGCGAGCGTCGACGTGACCGGGCTCTCGAGCAAGGGCTTGGCCCGCTACGGCGAGGTCTGCGCGCTGACGCTCGCTCGCGCCCACGCCCGCACGGGGTTCCGGATCTCGATCGCCGCCTACCTCGGTGACGACGACGAGTTCGACGTGGCTGTGGCCGACTTCGCGGCCGCGTACGCCGACGTGACCGAGGCGGACCACGCGCGCCTCGTGGCCGAGATCCAGGCCGGCCGCGTGGTGGCCGACGAACCGGTCGCGTAGTCGCCCCGGGAGCACGGCGGCATACAGTGAGCCGTGCCCGAGGAGACCGACCAGCTGGACCACGTGCGCGAGTTCTACGACCGCAACACCTCCCGCTTCGAGCGCCTCGGGCAGGGCGGCGCGTCGATCCACCGCGCAGTGTGGGGTCCCGCCGTCCGGGATCGCGACGAGGCGTTCCACCACGTCGAGGACCGGCTGCTGACGCTGCTGGCCCGGACGCCGGATCCGGTCGTGGTCGACCTCGGGTGCGGCGTCGGCGGCAGCCTGCTGCACCTCGCCGGGCGGCGCCCGGACCTGCGCGGGGAAGGCGTCACGCTGAGCCCGGCCCAGGCGGCGCGCGCCGGCGAGCTGCTCGCCGATGCCGGGCTCGGCGACCGGGTGCGCTGCCGCGAGGGCGACTTCCTCGACCCACCGGCCGACCTCGACGGCACCGCCGACCTGGTGCTGTCGATCGAGGCTTTCCTCCACGGGCCGGACCCGGCCGGCTACTTCCGTGCCGCGGCCCGGCTGCTGCGTCCCGGCGGCCGGCTCGCGATCTGCGACGACGTCCTGACCGACGCCGGTGCCGCTGCGACCGGCGCGGCGGCGCAGCGGCTGGCGGACTTCCGCGAGGGCTGGCGGGTCGGCTCGCTCGTCACGGTGGCGGAGCTGGTGCGGCTCGCGGGCGACGCCGGCCTCGCGCTGACGAGCGACGACGACCTCACGCCCTACCTCGAGCTGCGCCGCCCCCGCGACCGCGCGATCTCGGCAGCGCTGTCGATCGCGCGCGGGCCGCTGCGCCTCCGCGGCGAGTACGGGCGGATGCTCGTCGGCGGCGATGCTCTGCAGCACTGCCTCACCGGGGGCCTGCTCGACTACCGCCTCCTCGTGCTCACCCGGAGCGACGACGCCTCCTGACGACCGGAGCACCGGCACCCTCTCGCCACGTCCTCCGGTCGCGGCGCATCGTCCCCACGTCTGACAGGCTCCGTGGGTGGGCGGGCTCGGTGAGTGGGTGCTGCTGCTCGGCGCCGGCGTGGTGGCCGGGGTCGTCGGCACGGCAGGCGGCGTCACGTCGCTGATCTCCTACCCGGCGCTCCTCGCTGTCGGGCTACCACCGCTCACGGCCAACGTCACCAACTCCCTCGCCGTGCTGGGCAGCGGCTTCGGCTCGGCCAGCCGCGCGCGTCCCGACGTCGACGGCCACTCCCGGACGCTGCGCGTGTGGCTGCCCTCGATGGTGGTGCTGTCCCTCGTCGGCGCGCTGCTGCTGCTGCGCACTCCGAGCCACGTGTTCGACGTCGTCGTACCGCTGCTCGTCGCCACGGGGTCGACGATCCTCCTGCTGCAGCCGGCGATCTCGCGCTGGCAGGAGCGCCGCGGCCTCGCCGTGCACCGCGTCGTCATCGCGCTCACCGGGGCCGGCGTCGCGCTCTACAACGGCTACTTCGGCGCAGGCTCGGGCATCCTGCTCATCGCGCTGCTCATGCTGACGACGGAGCCGGTGCTGCACCGGGCGAACAGCCTGAAGAACGTGATCATCGCCGTCGCCGACATCCTCCCCGCGATCGTGTTCGCCCTCTCGGGCACGGTCGCCTGGTGGGCCGTGTGGCCGTTGGGGATCGGCGCCCTCGTCGGCGGCCTGGCGGGCCCGACCGTGGCGCGCCGGACGAACCCCGCGGTGCTGCGACCGCTCGTCGCGGCATGCGGCTACGTCCTCGCGGTCTGGCTCGTCGTCGGTCGCTGACACCGATCCGAGACCCGCGGCACGACCGGCCGAGGGGCCGCGCGACGCGGTGGGCGAGGATGGGGCGACGGGCTACGACGGAAGAGCAGGGATGACCACGACCACGCTGGTGTGCGTCGGTGACTCGTTCACCGAGGGCATGTCCGACGACCTCCGCCCCGACGGGCACCACGTCGGCTGGGCCGATCGCGCGGCGCACGGGCTCGCCGTCGTCGCGAGCCGGTCCGGCGACGAGGTCGCCTACGCGAACCTCGCCATCCGCGGGAAGCTCCTCGACCAGGTCGTCGCCGAGCAGCTGCCGGTGGTCGAGCAGCTCGCGCCGAGCATCACGACCTTCCACGCCGGCCCGAACGACGTGCTCCGGCGCGGCACCGATCTCGCCGATCTCTACCGCCGGTACGACGCGGCCGTCGCGCGCACCGCGACGGCGAGCGAGCGGACGCTGCTGTTCACCTCGATCGGTCGGGCCGGCGGGACCGGCCGCGTCGCGCAGGCCCTCGCCGACCGGTTCGGCGCGTTCAACCGCAACGTGCGCGAGGTCGCCGAGCGTCACGGCGCCGACGTCGTCGACCTCGAGCGCGTCGACGTCCTCACCGACCGTCGGCTCTGGCACACCGACCGCCTGCATCTCAACGCCGAGGGGCACGCACGGGTCGCCGCCGCCGTGCTCGAGGTGCTCGGCGTCGACGACCCCTCGGTTCTCGGCGGCGCCGCAGACTGGTGGCGCGAGCCGTTGCCGCCGGCCGCGCCGACCCGTCGCCGCGACGACCTCGCCGCCGACGCGCAGTGGGTGCGCACGCACCTGCTGCCGTGGGTCGGCCGCCGGCTGCGCGGGACGTCGAGCGGCGACGGCCGCGACGCCAAGGACGCCGCGCCGCACCCCGTCGAGCCCTGACCGCCGCTGCGTCGGGCGCCTGCGGAGGCAGGTTCCGATTCGGTCACGGGAGCGCGTCCAACGGCGTGAACGCCTGGGGCGCAGGTCATCCCGCGTCCTACGCTGCGAGGGTCGTCGAGCCTTGCGAGGGACGCATGACCGCCGCGAGCAGGACCTGGCGCCGCGTGACCCGCCGCCTGGTGGTGGCGCTCGCCCTCGGCCTCGTCCTCCCGCTGTCCTGGACGCCGTCGACGGTGGCCGAGCACGCGCGCGCCGCAGCGCTCGTCGCCTCCGTGGCGCTCGTCTCGCTGCTGGCCGTGCACCGTCCCCCGACCGCCGAGGACCGGTACGCCGCGGCCCTCGTGCACGCGGTCGCGCTCGAGGTGCGGCTGGGCCACGTCAGGGTCGCGTCCGTTCACGAGCGCGAGGGACGCACCCACGGCGTCGTCACCTGGCGCGAGGCGACCGCGACACTGCTGGACGCCGACGGACGGCCGCTGGCGACGGTCATGCGCAACGCCCTCGCGACCGGCTGGACCATGAGCGTCCGCTTCGACGACCCGGTGCTGCCCAAGCAGCTGGGCACCGACGCCGGCCGCATGGTGCTGCGAGCCTCGGTCGACACCGAGCACGACCCGTGGGCCCGCGTCGGGAACAGCCCGCTGCGGCTCGAGCGATGCGAGGTCGCCGTCAGCGCCTGACGCCTACTCGGAACGAGCGTGGTCCGAGCCGGGGATCTGGTCGAGCGCGTGCGGGATCACGGCGGCGAGGACCTCGAGGGCGTCGCGCACCCCACCGGTGGAGCCCGGGAGGTTGACGACGAGCGTGCGTCCGGCCTGACCGGCGATGCCGCGCGAGAGCACCGCGGTCGGGACGCCCTTCACCACGCCTGCGGCCCGGATCGCCTCTGCCACACCGGGGATCTCGCGCTCGACGACGCGCGCGGTCATCTCCGGCGTGAGGTCGGTGGGAGTGAGCCCGGTGCCACCGGTCGTCGTGACGAGGTCGTAGCCGGCGGCCACGGCGTCGCGCAGCGCGGTCTCGACCGGCTCGCCGTCGGTCACGACGAGCGGGCCATCGACGTCGAGACCCATGGCCTCGAGCCCCTCGCGCAGCACGGGTCCGGACCGGTCGTCCCACACGCCGGCCGCCGCACGCGTCGACACGGTGATGACGAGCGCGCGGCTCACGACTGCGACCGCTGGAGGTCGAGCACGGTGACGACGTCGCCGGGCTCCACGCGCGCGACGTCGGGCGGGACGACGATGAGCGCGTCGGCCATCGCGAGCCCGCCCACGACGTGCGATCCCTGGCCGCCGACAGGCCGCACCGTGCGCGAGCCGTCCTCGTGCACGTCGAGCACGGCGCGGACGTACTGCCGCTTGCCGCGGGGCGAGTCGAAGGCGACGGTGCACACCGCACGGTCCTCGGGACGCACGAGGTCGGGCTTGCCCATGAGCCGGCGGATGAGCGGGCGCACGTAGAGCTCGAAGGAGATGAACGAGCTCACCGGGTTGCCCGGCAGCGTCACGATCGGCACGCGCTGCGCGCCGAGCCTTCCGGTGCCCTGCGGCATGCCGGGGTGCTGCGCCACCTTCACGAACTCGACCTCGCCCGACGCCGAGAGCAGCGACTTCACGGTGTCGTAGGCGCCCATGCTGACGCCGCCGCTCGTGATCACGACGTCGGCGTTGCGGAGCGCGGCATCGAGGACCGCGCGCAGCTCGTCGTCGTCGTCGTGCACGCGCGGCGCCTTCCACGCGCTCGCGCCGGCGTTGCGCGCGAGCGCCGTGAGCATCACGCCGTTGGAGTCGGCGATCTGGCCGCGCACCATCGGCGCACCGGGCTCGACGAGCTCGTCGCCGGTGCTGATGACCACGACGTGCGGACGGCGTACGACGGTGAGCTTCCCGCGACCGACGCTCGCGAGCACCGCGATCGACCGGTCGGTGACGGTCTCCCCGGCGCGACCGACGACCGCGCCCTCGGGCACGTCGTCGCCGGCCCGTCGGATGAAGGCGCCGGCATCGACGCCCTCGGTGATGGAGACGACGTCGGTGCCGCCGTCGGTGCGCTCGACCGGGACGACGCAGTCGGCGCCCTGCGGCATCGGGGCGCCGGTCATGATGCGCGCGGCGACGCCGGGGCCGAGGACCAGGTCGTCGCGGTTGCCGGCCGCCAGGTCGGCGACGACGGGGAGCCGAACCGGCGCGTCGGCCGCTGCCCACGCGACGTCCTCCGCGCGCACGGCGTACCCGTCCATCGAGGAGTTGTCGAAGGGCGGCAGCGGCCACGGCGCGACGACGTCGACCGCGAGCGTCTGCCCGAGCGCGTCGAGCAGCGCGACGTCCTCGTGCTCGAGCGGGTTCACACCCGCGAGCACGGCCTCCAGGTGCTCCTCGACGCTCCTCACGACCCCGACCCTAGGCCGAGCCGCCACCCCTCGCAGCGCTACCGCCCGACCCGCCGACCGCGCTCCCCCCGCGTCGCCCCACGGCAGGACAGGAACGAGATCTCGGTCCCGTGCGCGGCCCGTCCGGCAGGGCAGATTCAGAACTCGTCTCCGTGCGCCCGGCGCCGGTGGCGCCCCGAGGCGACCAACCGGGTTGTTCGCCGAACATGATCACGTCTGGCGAACAACCGGGGCGTCAGGTGACGAGGCGGCCGGTGGGGAAGATGTCGCGGCTCGGGACGGACGCCGCGACCTCGGGGGTGACCGGCTGCGGCGGCGGCTCAACGGCGGCGGTGATGTGCTCGGGGAGGTGCACCGGGGCATAGGCGTGGTGACGGCCGTCGTTCGTCGCGTCGCGGATCGCCTCCATCACCTCGCCGAGGGCGCGCAGCGAGTGGCCGCTGACGAAGGTGTCGACGTACGGCAGGGCTGCCGCCATGCCGCCCACGAGCGGTCGGTAGCCGACCGCCGCCTTGCGGGGGTTGACCCAGATGATGTGGAACGCGAGCCGCGACAGCTGCTGCATCGCCTGGCCGACGAGCCCCGGGTCCTCGATCTCCCAGCCGTCGGACACGATGACGACGACGGCTCCGCGCGCCATCCCCCGGCGGCCGTAGTCGTCGACGAAGGTCTTGAGCGCCGATCCAATCCGGGTGCCGCCCGACCAGTCCGGTGCCGCGCTCGCGGCCTTGCGGTAGGCGACGTCGGGGTGCGTCATGCCGAGCTGGCGGGTCAGCCGGGTCAGCCGGGTCGCGAAGACGAACGCCTCCGCGCGCAGCGCGCGCACCGCACCGCGCATGAGGTGCAGGTAGACGCGCGCGTAGGGCTCCATCGACCCGGACACGTCGGCGATCAGCACGACGCGTCGAGGGCGCTCGGTACGTCGCCGGTGCACGCGGCGGACCGGGTCGCCCATCGTCCGGTGCGCGGCACGCAGCGTGGCACGCATGTCGAGCGACCGGCCGGCCGGGTGGCGTCGCTCGCGGCGCGCGAGGCGGGTCGGTGCCACGAGCGGGAACCGCTCGATCAGGGCGTTCAGCAGCGCCAGCTCGTCGGGGGAGCAGGCCGCGAAGTCCTTGTCGCCCAGGCGTTCCTGGGTGCTCACTGCCGCGAGGATCGTCTCCTCGTCGTCGTCGGGCTCGTCGGACTCCCCCGGGTTGCCGGGGGACGCCTGCGGCCGAGACTCGCTCGCGCCCTCGCGCTCCTCGGTCTCCGACGGTGCGCGGTCGTCGGCCGGTATCGCAGCGGGCGGCGGCGGGGGCGTCTCGCTGTCGCCGCGGAACTCGGCGAAGTCGACGACGCCGCGGAACACCTGCGAGAAGACGGCGTCGAACACCTCGTACTGGTCGTGCGAGCTCAGCAGCGTCGTCTTCCCGAGCGCGGAGAGCTCCGCGTTCGAGCGGGGGCCGGCGACCATCACCGACTGGGCGAACCGAGCGCTGCGCTCCGGGGTCACGGGTACGCCGGCCTCGTGCAGCAGGTGGCCGAACGCCGCGATGAGCAGCGCGAGGTCGCGCCGGGCCTCGTCGGGCACGTCAGCCGCCAGCGACGTCGTCCGCGGCCTGCTTGAGCGCGCGTGCCGGGTCGGCGATCCAGCGCAGCGTCGCGGCGCGCGCGACCTCGTGGTCCTCGCGGTACTTGAGCACCGAGCCGAGGGTGAGCTCGACACCGTCCTCGTCGAGGTGGTCGAGGCCGAGCAGGTTCGCGGCGTGCACCCAGTCGATCGCCTCGGCGACGCCGGGCGGCTTCTGCACGTCGAGGCTGCGCAGCCGCGCCACCGCGCTCGCGATCTCGGTCGCGAGGTCGACCGACGCCTCGGGCACGCGGGCGCGCACGATCGCCACGGCCTGCGCCAGCGGCGGGTAGTCGATCCAGTGGTAGAGGCAGCGCCGCTTGAGCGCGTCGTGCAGGTCGCGGGTGCGGTTGGACGTGAGGATCACGATCGGCTTCTGCTTGGCGTGCAGCGTGCCGATCTCGGGGATCGTCACCGACGACTCCGCGAGCAGCTCGAACAGGAACGCCTCGAACTCCTCGTCGGCGCGGTCGACCTCGTCGATGAGCAGCACGGCCGGACGGGGGCCGTCGTGCTCGAGCGCCGCGAGCAGCGGTCGCTGGATGAGGTAGTCGGGCCCGAACAGGCTCTCCTCCTCGAGCGCCTCGCCGCGCGCCTCGGCGAGCCGGATCCCGAGCAGCTGCCGCGGGTAGTTCCACTCGTAGAGCGCCTCGGACGCGTCGATGCCCTCGAAGCACTGCAGGCGCACGAGCGGGGTGTCGAGCAGCTCCGCGAGCGCCTTCGCCGCCTGCGTCTTGCCGACGCCGGCCTCGCCCTCGAGCAGCAGCGGCTGCGGCAGCCGGACCGCGCAGAACAGCGCGGTCGACAGCGCCGGGTCGGCCAGGTAGCCCACCTCGGCCAGACCTCGGGTCAGGGAGGAGACGTCGGGGACCAGCTCGTCGAGGCTCACGTACGCGGATACTTCCCGGGATCCGCCAGATAAGCACGTCGGCAGGCCGGGCAGCAGAAGAAGACGCGCTCGCCGTCGACGTCGGCGAACAGCGCGTCGTCGGCGATCTCGACCGTCATCCCGCACACCGGGTCGATCGAGGTCTGCGGCTCGAGCACGGTGAGCAGCCCGGTGCGGGTCAGGGGCGGCTCGCCCGGCAGGTGCTGCGGGTCGAGGCGGGGGCGCGGCTCGCGCGGCCGCTCGGCGACGAGCTGCGCGAAGACCGAGAGCGCGATCTCGGCCGGGGTGCGCGCCCCGATGTCGAGGCCCGCGGGGTAGTGGATCCGCGCGCGCTCGTCGTCGGAGAGCTCGAGCGACCCGACGACCGCCGCGCCGCGCTTGGGGCTCGCGATCAGCCCGACGTAGGGCACGCCGGACCGCACCGCGGCCTCGAGGGTGGCCTCCTCGTTCTTGCCGTGCGTCGCCACGAGCACGGCGTCGGCGTCGGGGAGGTCGCCGGCGTCGTACGACGCGACGTCGTAGCCGAGCGACGCCGCGACCTGGCGCATCGCCCGCGCGATCGGGCTGTCGCCGAGCACGCTGACGAGAGGGGTCGGGAGGACCGGCTCGAGGAAGATCTCGAGGGTGCCACCGGACAGGCACGGGTTGTGCACCACGGTCTTGCCCGGCTGGTCGTCCTCGGGATTCGGTGCGATGCGCAGCAGCATCGAGTCTCCCGACGACAGCAGGCTGAGCGCCTGGCTGCGCACCGTCGACTCGGCGCACTGACCGCCGACGAAGCCGTCGATGGCGCCGTCGGCGGTCACGAGCGCCTCGTCGCCGGGCTTGGCCGAGGTCGGCCGCTCGGCGAGGACCACGCGGGCGTGCACGAACGGGACGCGGTGCGCCCGGAGGGATTCCGCCCGTTCGTGCAGCGCCTGCGCGCTCATGGCCTACTCCACCGCCAGGTCGGTGCGGACCGGACGGCCCTGGATCGCGCGCCACACGTTCGCCGGGGTGAGCGGCATGTCGGCGTGGCGCACGCCGAAGGGCGCGATCGCGTCCATCACCGCGTTGACGACCGCCGCGGGCGAGCCCACCGTGGCCGATTCCCCGACGCCCTTGGCACCGATCGGGTGGTGCGGCGACGGCGTGACCGTCTCGCCGAGCTCCCAGTCGGGGCACTCCATCGAGGTGGGCAGCAGGTAGTCCATGAAGGATCCGCCGAGGTTGTTGCCCTCCTCGTCGAAGGCGATGACCTCCATGAGCGCCATGCCGATGCCGTCGGCGAGACCGCCGTGCACCTGGCCCTCGACGATCATCGGGTTGATGCGCGTACCGCAGTCGTCGACCGCGATGAACCTGCGCACCTTCACCTGGCCGGTGCCCGGGTCGACGTCGACGACGCAGATGTAGCAGCCGTAGGGGTAGGTGAGGTTCGGCGGGTTGTAGACCACCTGCGCGTCGAGGTGGCCCTCGACGCCCTCGGGCAGCTCGAGAGCGCCGTGCGCGGCCATCGCGATGTCCTGGATGGTCATGCCGCGGTCGGGGTCGCCCTTCACGTACCACTTGCCGAGCTCCCACTCGAGGTCGTCGGGAGCGCACTCGAGAGCAGCCGCAGCGATGAGCCGCGCCTTGTCGCGCACCTTGCGCGCGACGAGGGCCGCAGCCGCCCCTGACACCGGCGTCGACCGGGAACCGTAGGTGCCCAGGCCGAACGGCGTGTTGTCGGTGTCGCCGTGGATGACCTCGATGTCCTCGGGCGGGATGCCGAGCTCGTGGGCGACGATCTGCGCGAACGTCGTCTCGTGGCCCTGCCCCTGCGTCTGCACCGAGAGCCGCACCTGCGCCTTGCCCGTGGGGTGCACGCGCAGGTCGCAGCCGTCGGCCATGCCCAGGCCGAGGATGTCCATGTGCTTGCGCGGGCCGGCGCCCACACCCTCGGTGAAGAACGAGATGCCGATGCCCATGTACTCGCCGCGAGCGCGCTTCTCGGCCTGCTCGCGACGGAGCTCGTCGTAGCCGGCGATGTCCATGGCGACGCGCATGGTCTTCTCGTAGTCGCCGCTGTCGTACTCCCAGCCGGTGGGCGTGGTGTACGGGAACTGCTCGGGGCGCAGCAGGTTCTTCAGCCGCAGCTCGGCGGGGTCCATCTCGAGCTCGGCCGCGAGGCAGTCCACGATGCGCTCGATGACGTACGCCGCCTCGGTGATGCGGAACGAGCAGGCGTAGGCGACGCCGCCGGGAGCCTTGTTGGTGTAGACCGCCTTCACGTTGCAGTAGGCGGCCGGGTAGTCGTAGGAGCCGGTGAAGATGTGGAAGAAGCCGGCGGGGTACTTCGTCGGCTGCGCGGTGCCGTTGAAGGCGCCGTGGTCGGCGAGGACGTCGACCTTGACGCCGAGGATCTTGCCGTCCTTCGTCGACGCGATCGACGCGTTCATGTGGTAGTCGCGGGCGAAGCCGGTCGACATGAGGTTCTCGCTGCGGTCCTCCATCCACTTCACCGGCTTGCCGGTGACGATGGAGCCCACGATCGAGCAGACGTAGCCGGGGTAGATCGGCACCTTGTTGCCGAAGCCGCCGCCGATGTCCGGGCTGATGACCTGGATCTTGTGCTCCGGCAGACCGGCGACGAGCGCGTAGACGGTGCGGTGCGCGTGCGGCGCCTGCGTGGTCGTCCAGAGCGTGAGCTTGCCGGTGACGGGATCCATGTGCGCGACCGAGCCGCAGGTCTCCATCGGCGCCGGGTGCACGCGCGGGTAGAGGATCTGCTCGGTGACGACGACCTCGGCCGCGGCGAACGCGGCGTCGGTGGCGGCCTTGTCGCCGGCCTCCCAGCTCTCGTAGACGATGTTGTCGGTCTTCCCCTCCTTGTCGTCGCGGATGATCGGCGCATCGGGCTCGAGCGCCTTCTTCGCGTCGACGACGGCGGGCAGCGGGTCGTACTCGACGTCGATCAGCTCGAGCGCGTCGCGCGCGATGTAGCGCGACTCGGCCACGACGAACGCGACCTCCTGGCCCTGGAACCGCACCTTGTCGGTGGCCAGCACGGCCTGGGTGTCGTAGGACAGCGTGGGCATCCACGCGAGGCCGAGAGTCTCGAGGACCGCGCCGGTGATGACGGCCTTCACGCCCGGCAGCGCCTCCGCCGCGGAGGTGTCGATGGACACGATGCGCGCGTGCGCGAACGGGCTGCGCAGGACCGCGCCGTGCAGCATGCCGGGCAGGTTGACGTCGTCGACGTAGTTGCCCTGGCCGCGCAGGAACCGCACGTCCTCCTTGCGGTGCATGCGGCCGAAGCCGATGGGGTTGCCTGCGGCGGAGAGCGGGGTCTCCTCGACGGCGGTCATGCGGTCACCTCCGAACCCTTCGGGTTCTCCGCGGCCCACTGGACGGCGGCGACGATGTTCTTGTAGCCGGTGCAGCGGCAGAGGTTGCCGGAGATGCCCTCTCGGATCTCCTCCTCCGTCGGATGCGGGTTGTGGTCGAGGAGATGGCGGCTGACCATCATCATCCCCGGCGTGCAGTAGCCGCACTGGAGGCCGTGGCACTCCATGAAGCCCTTCTGGACCGGGTCGAGCTCGCCGCCCTGCTCGAGGTCCTCGACGGTGCGCACAGCCTTGCCGTCGGCCTGCACCGCGAGCATCGTGCAGCTCTTCACCGGGTCGCCGTCGACGAGCACGGTGCACGCACCGCAGTTCGAGGTGTCGCAGCCCCAGTGCGTGCCGCGCATCTGCAGGTCGTCGCGGAGGAAGTGCACGAGCAGCGTGCGCGGCTCGACGTCGCGCGCGACCGTCTCGCCGTTGATCGTGATGGACACCTGCATGGTCAGACTCCCTGGCTGGCTGCGACGGCGCGGCGGAGCGCGCGGACGGTGAGCTCCGAAGCGAGATGGCGCTTGTAGTCGACGGGACCGCGCTGGTCGGCCGACGGCTCGCACTCCTCGGCGGCGACGGCCGCGGCGGCGACCAGGTTCTCCTCGGTCGGTGCCTTGCCGAGGAGCGCTGCCTCCGCGCCCGGGGAGCAGTAGTGCGGCGCGTTGACGGCCGCGAGCCCGATGCCGCAGTCGGTCACGACTCCGCCGGTCACGACGACGAAGACGCCCGAGGTGCACACACCCCAGTCGCCTGCACGGCGCTCGACCTTCTCGTACGCCGAACCCGCGCCCGGGCGGATCGGGTAGCGCAGCTCGACGAGCAGCTCGGCCGGCCCGACGACCGTCTCGTACGGCCCGTCGTGGAACTCGCGCAACGGCACGCTGCGGCGTCCGGAACGGCCCTCGATCACCGCGGTGCCGCGCAGCGCGGAGCCCACCGCTGAGAGGTCGGACGCCGGGTCGGCCTGGCACAGCGACCCGCCGATCGTGCCGCGGGCACGGACGATCGGGTCGGCGATGACCCGCTCGGCCTCGCGGAAGATGGGGTAGTGCTCGGAGAGCACGGCCGAGTCGAGGATGTCGCGATGCCGCGTCATCGCGCCGACGACCAGCTCGTCGCCCTCGACCCGCACGCCCTGCAGGTCGGGGATGTCGTGGACGTCGACGAGCGCTGAGGGGAACGCCAACCTCAGCTTCATCATGGGCAGCAGGCTGTAGCCGCCGGCGACGGGTCTGGCCTCCTCGCCCAGGGACTCGAGCTTCGCCAGCGCGTCGGCGACGGAGGTCGCCTTCGCGTAGTCGATGGCTGCCGGGGTCTGCATAGCCGTCACCTCACGAGAAACGTCGTTGTTCCTGGGCAGTGCGAGGGATGGAGCGGGTGGTGCAGCAGCGCGTGGTGCAGGAGCGGGTCAGTGCTTGCGACGTCGGGCGATGAGCACGATCACGCCCACGACGACGAGGACGCCGATGACGACGGGGATCGCCCGCTTGAGGACCGGGGCGCCGGCGGTGCCGAGCAGGTCGATGCTCTCGTCGGCATGGACGGTGGGCGGCGGCGCCGCGTGGGTGGTGCCGCCCTCGGCGGCCTCCGCGGTGCTGCCGGCCTCGGCGGCGGCGCCCGCCGCGAGGAGGGTGGCGAGGTTGCCGGCGAACTGGTCGACGATGCGCCCGGCGACGTCCTGCATGACGCCGCGACCGAACTGGGCGGCCTTGCCGGTGATGGTGAGGTCGGTGTTCACGTCGACCCGGGTGCGGTCGGGCGCCTCGGCCACGAGGACTGCGGTGACCTGGCCCTTCGCGGTGCCGCCGCCACGGCTGTCCTTGCCGGAGCCCTCGATGACCAGCGTGTGGGTGGCCTCGTCCTTGCTGACGAACCGGGCCACGCCGCCGAAGACCATGCTGACCGGGCCGAGCTTCACCTTCACGTTGCCGGTGAACTCGTCGCCCTCGTGGCTCTCGAGCGTCGCACCGGGCATGCAGGGCGCGAGCCCCTCGACGTCCTGCATGGACCGCCATGCGGTGTCGATGTCCGTGGGGACGACGAACGAGTTCTGCAGCTCCATGGACGCTCCTGGTCAGGGGCGCGCGCTGTGACGCGCACCACGAGGTGAGGTGACGCTAACGCCGCCGGGGGTGCCCTGCCACCGGAGTCCGGCGATCCACAGCCGATCCGGAGGTTCCTACGGCCCCAAGCGATTCCGGGCGCCCACTCCCGATCCCGCATCTACTGGATGCCGACGCGGGTCAGATGCCGCAGTTGCGCGGCATCTGCGCGCGGTGGACCTCTGCTGCGGCCGCGCCTCAGCTGGTCCTACGGGGAGAGGTCCTCAGCCGCCGATGGCGGACATGGGGCGGGCCGGCTGGATGAAGCTGGGGTCGTTGATGCCGTGGCCGGGGAGCTTGTCGGCGACGACGGCGTGCAACCGGCGGCGGATCTCCTCGTCGACCTTCTCACCGTCGAGGGCGTCGTCCCGCAACGCGCTGCGCAGGTCGAGCTCCTCGCGGGCGAACAGGCAGTTGCGCAGCTGGCCGTCGGCGGTGAGGCGCAGCCGGTCGCACGCGGAGCAGAACGGCCGGGTGACGCTCGCGATGATGCCGACGCGGGCCGGGCCGCCGTCGATGTAGAACTCCTCCGCCGGCGCCGAGCCGCGGGTCGGGACGGGCGTGAGCGTGTAGTACTCCGCGAGCATCTCGAAGATCTCGTCCGCGGTGATCATGTCGGCGCGCTTCCAGATGCCCGACGGGTCGAGCGGCATCTGCTCGATGAAGCGCAGCCGCCAGCCCTCGTCGAGCGCGCGCCGCACGAGGGCCGGACCCTCGTCGTCGTTCACCCCGCGCATGAGCACGCTGTTGACCTTCACCGGCTCGAGCCCGGCGTCCTGGGCCGCGCGGATGCCGCGCAGGACGTCGTCGAACCGGTCGCGGTGGGTGAGCGCCTTGAACCGGTCGCGGTCCAGGGTGTCGAGGCTGACGTTGACCCGCTGCAGGCCGGCGTCGGCGAGCGGCCGCGCGAGCCTGTCGAGCCGCAACCCGTTGGTGGTCAAGGCGATGTCGGGACGCAGAGGGAGCTCGTTGATCCGGCGTACGACGTCGGCGACGTCGGCGCGCATCAGCGGCTCGCCGCCCGTGAGCCGCACCCCGGTGATGCCGAGCTCGGTCGCGATCCGGATGACCGTCATGAGCTCGTCGGTCGTGAGCAGCTCGGGGCCGGGCAGCCAGTCGGCGAAGTCGTGCGGCATGCAGTAGGTGCAGCGCAGGTTGCAGCGGTCGGTGAGCGAGACGCGCAGGTCGCGGTGGACCCGGCCATAGGTGTCGACGAGCTCGGTCATGCGCAGTTCACCCACTCGTCGGTGCCGTCGGTGAACACCTGGTGCTTCCACACGGGCAGCCGGTGCTTGGTCTCGTCGACGAGGTCGGCGCAGGCCTTGAAGGCCTCGCCGCGGTGCGCGGCGCTGACGGCGGCGACCAGGGCGGACTCCCCGATCTTCAACGGCCCCACCCGGTGCAGGACCGCGATCGCGATGACGTCGTGGCGTTCGGCGACCTCGCGCGCGACCTCGGCGAGGACCGCGGCCGCGGTCGGGTGGCCCTCGTACTCGAGGTGCGCGACCGAACGGCCGTGGTCGTGGTCGCGGACGTCGCCGGAGAACGTGACCACCGCGCCCGCGGCGCTGGAGGACACGAGGGACTCGACGTCGCGCACCGACATCGGTGCTTCGACGACGTCGGCACGGCGGACCACGGTCATGGACGCATTATGCGTGCCGCCGCCGGGACCCGCTCCCGGTCCGAGGGTCCGACGCCGATGGGAGCGCGCCTGCCTCCCGACGCCCCGAGCCGTCGATGCGTGATGACGCCACCTTCTCGCGTGTCGTCAGCACGCATCGACGGCGGATGTCAGGCCTGGGCGGCGACGGAGGCGACAGCCTTCACGATGCCGTCGTAGCCGGTGCAGCGGCACAGGTTGCCCGAGACCGCCGTGCGGATCTCGTCCTCGGACGGCGACGGGTTGCGCGCCAGCAGCGCCGTGGCCGACACGAGCATGCCCGGGGTGCAGAAACCGCACTGGACGCCGCCGAAGGTCAGGAACGCCTCCTGCAGCGGTGCGAGGTCGTCACCGTCGGAGAGCCCCTCGACCGTCGTCACCGACGAGCCGTCCGCCTGGACCGCGAGGTAGGAGCAGGCGTTGGTGGGCCGGCCGTCGACGAGCATCATGCAGGCGCCGCACTCGGAGTCGTCGCAGCCCTCCTTGGCGCCGGTGAGACCGACGTCGTCGCGGACGGTCTTGAGCAGGCTCGCGTGCGGGTCCACCGACAGCGGGTACGCGACGCCGTTGACGGTCAGGGTGATGTCCGTGCTGCTGCTCATGCTCCTGCGCTCCCGAAGGTCGTGTCGCTCGCCGGCACGGCGATCGCGTCACCGTGCGCGCGGCGCACGGCGGTGAGGACGGCGCGGCGACCCATGACCTTGGCCATGGCGCGCCGGTAGTCGGCAGAGCCGCGTACGTCGGAGATCGGCCGCGCGGCTTCGGCAACGGCGCTCGCCGCGGCCTCGATGGCCGACGCGCCGTCGGACCCGACCAGCGCCTCCTCCGCGGCGGCCACGCGCTCGATCACCGGCGACAGCGCCGAGATCGCGACGCGGGCCGAGGTGACCGTGCCCACCTCGTCGAGGGTGACGGTGGCGCCGACGCCGACGACCGCGATCTCCATCTGGCGCCGGTACTGCAGGCGCACGTAGGCGCTTCCCGCACGGCTCCCCGGTGCCTCGAGATCGACGGCGACGAGCAGCTCGTCGGCGCCGGCGGTCGTGCGGCCCGGTCCGGTCCAGAGCTCGGCGAGCGGCACGCGGCGCTCGCCGCCCGGACCGACCAGCACGGCGACGGCGCCGTGGCAGAGCAGCGGCGCGCCCGTGTCCATCGCCGGCGACGCGTTCATGATGTTGCCGCCGATCGTGCCGTTCGCACGGGTCGCGTGCGAACCGACGATCGACGACGCATCGGCGACGCCGGTGTACGACGCGAGCACCGTGGGGTCGGCGGCCAGCACGGCGTGGCTGACGAGGGCGCCGATGCGGAGCCCGCCGTCGGGCAGCACGTCCAGCGATGAGAGTCCCGGGATGCGGTGGATGCCGACGAGCGACTCGGGAAGCGGCGCCTTGCCGTGACGCGCGCCGACGACGAGGTCGGTGCCGCCGGCGACCGGTCGGGCGCCGGCCGCGAGCGCGGCCACGGCCGAGGCGACGTCGGTCGCCTCGACGTACGTGCGGTTCGTGGCCACGGGCGCCACCGGCGCCGTGTTCGCTGCGGGGCTCACGCGTTCTCCTCCGTGCTGCTGGCGGCGAGCCACACGCGCTCGGCGGTCATGGGGAGCTGGTCGACATGGCGGCCGAGCACCTTCGCGATCGCATTGCCGATCGCGCCCGGGGTCGGCACGCTCGGCGGCTCGCCGACGCCCTTGCTGCCCTTGGGGCCCGCGTCGGGGGTGTCGATCTCGACCCACGCGATCTGGATGCGCGGTGCGTCCGACGCGGTCTGGAGCTTGTAGTCGAGCAGGCCGGGGTTGCGCTGACGGCCGTCGGCGTCGAACCACGTGGCCTCCGTGAGCGCCATGCCGATGCCCATCATCACGCCGCCGTAGACCTGACCGTCGGCGCCCATCCTGTTCACGATGACGCCGGAGTCGTGCGCGGCGACGAAGTCCAGCACGCGCACGGCACCTGTCTCGCGGTCGACCTTGACGCGCGCCGCGTGCGTGAACAGCTGCGGTGCCAGCCACGACTCCATGCCCGTCATGCCGACGCACTTGGAGATGTCGCCCGGCGCCGCCTCGGGCACCGGGCCGGAGCCTTTGCCGATGAGCTGCTCCCCGGAGCCCGCGAGCGATGCGATGGTCACCGTCGCGTCGGGAGATCCCTTGACCCGCACGGCACCGTCGACCAGCTCGAGGTCGTTCACGTTCGCCTCGAGCTCCTTGGCCGCGAGGTCCAGGAGCTGGTCCTTGATCTCCTGCGCCGCGGCCATCACGGCACGGCCGTTGTTGAACGTGGTCTGGGAGCCCGACGAGCCCATGTCCCAGGGCGCGGCACCCGTGTCCTGGTAGGTGATCGAGAAGTCCTCGGGCTTCATGCCCAGCACCTCGGCCGCCAGGATCGGCAGGCCCATGACCGAGCCCGCACCGTTCTCCTGGGCGCCGGTGATGATCACGCCGGTGCCGTCACCGTTGAGCTTGACGTAGGCGCCGGAGGGCACGCCGAAGGAGGGCCACCAGCCGCTGGCGACGCCGATCGCCTCGTCGTCGGGCAGCTTCCCGGCGAGGTAGTCGTCGTAGCCGATGAGGCGCAGCGCCTCCTCGAGGCACTCCTGCGCACCGATCCGGTCGAAGACCTGGCCGGTGGGCCCGTGGTCGCCCTCGGCGACGAGGTTGCGGCGGCGGAGCTCGGCCGGGTCCATGCCGATCGCGGCCGCGACCTCGTCCATGTGCTGCTCGAGCGCCCAGTTGGCCTGCGGCGCGGTTGGCGCGCGGACCGAGGAGGAGGGCTGGTTGGTCGAGTAGTTGAGGAAGGCGTCGACCTCGATGTTGTCGAGCTTGTAGGGACCGCACGCGTGGAAGGTGGCCATCTGCGCGAAGAAGCCGCCCTCGCCGCAGTAGGCGCCGCCGTCGAGGACGAGGGTGCCGCGGCGCGCGACGAGCGTGCCGTCGCGACGCACGCCGGTCTCGAGCTCGATGGTCATGCCCTCGCGGCGGTGGTCCGGCGCGAAGAACTCCTCCTTGCGCGTGAACACCAGGCGTACGGGGCGCCTGGTGACGCGCGCCAGGACGGCCACGTGCGCCTCGTAGTGGAAGTCGCACTTGGACCCGAAGCCGCCACCGAGCAGCGGGACGATGATGCGCACCTTCGACTCGGGGATCTGCAGCGTGTGCGCGACGCCGGACCGTGCGGCGAACGGCACCTGCGTCGACGACCAGACGGTGACGGAGTCCCCCGACCACTGCGCGACGAGCGCCCGCGGCTCGATCGGCGCGCCCTGGCTCGCCTCGGCGACGTAGCGGCCCTTGACCACCACGACGTCGTCGCCCTCGAGCGCGGCCGCGGCGTCGCCCTTGACGATCGTCGAGTGGCCCAGGACGTTGCCGCTGCCGCCGAAGCTCTCGTCGAGCTCGTACGACGCCCAGTCCTCGTGCACCAGCGGCGCGTCCGGGGCGCCGTTGGCGACGTAGTCGGGGAGCGGCGGCAGCACCTCGTACTCGACCTCGACGAGCGCGGCGGCCCGGCGGGCGATCTCGACGCTGGTCGCCGCCACCGCGGCGACCACGTCGCCCTCGAAGCGCACCTTCTCCTTGGCGAAGAGCCGGCGGTCCAGCGAGACGCCGCCGTAGCGGACGTCGGGCACGTCCTCGTGCGTCACCACCGCGTGGACGCCGGGGACCGCGCGTGCGGCGGTCGTGTCGATGCTCAGGATCCGCGCGTGCGGGTGGTCGGCGTAGCGGAAGGCCGCGTGCAGCTGGCCGGTGAAGGTCAGGTCGGCCGAGTAGCGACCGGAACCGGTGACCTTCTCCTTGCCGTCGGACCGGACGTACGGACGGGCGGGGACGTCGATCGACATGCTCGGCACCTCGTGCGGGGGTGGGGACCGGGGCTTGCGGGGAGAACGTATCCGGGCCGGGCGGCGTACCGCAGCAGCACCCCGGGGCGGATCGGTCCGACCCCGTGAGGGCGTCCGGGGGCGTCGACCGTCGACCGGGTGCGGGAGCGGATCTGGAGGCATGATGTGCGCACCGGTCCGCCCGACGACCGCCCCCTCACGCTGGAGCCCGAGATGCGCGAAGTGCTGCCCGCTCTGCTCGCGTCGTACGAACGTGGCGAGCCGGCAGCGATGGCCACGGTCGTGCGCACGTGGCGCTCGGCGCCAAGGCCCGCAGGCGCCTCGATGCTCGTCACCGCCGGCGGCGAGGCCGTCGGCTCGGTGAGCGGCGGCTGCGTCGAGGGCGCGCTGTACGACGTCGGCCAGGAGGTGCTCGCGACCGGCGAGCACACCTTCGAGACCTACGGGGTCAGCGACGACGACGCCTTCGCGGTCGGCCTCACCTGCGGCGGCATCCTCGAGGTGTTCGTCGAGCAGGTCTCGGCCGAGACCTGGCCCGAGCTGCCCGGCATCGCGGCGAGCGTCGCCGCGGAGGAGCCGGTCGCGGTCGCGACGATCGTGCGCGGACCGCACTCGGTCGGGCGCCATCTGGTCGTGCGCGAGTCCAGCGTCGAAGGGTCGCTCGGCACGTCGCGGCTCGACGACACCGTCGGCGCAGATGTCCTGGGGCTCTTGGAGTCCGGGCGCACCGGCTTCCTGCACTACGGCTCGGAGGGCGAACGCCTCGGTGACGACCTCGAGGTGTTCGTGACCTCGTTCTCCCCAGCCCCGCGCATGTACGTCTTCGGCGCGATCGACTTCTCGGCGGCGCTCTGCCGGGCCGGCAAGCTGCTCGGCTTCCACGTCACGGTGGTCGACGCGCGCGAGATCTTCGCGACGCGCAAGCGCTTCCCCGACGCCGACGAGGTCGTCGTCGACTGGCCGCACCGGTGGCTGGGCTCGCAGCCCGTCGACGCGCGCACGGTGATCTGCGTGCTGACCCACGACCCGAAGTTCGACGTCCCCGCGCTCAAGGTCGCCGTGGGCACGAAGGCGGCGTACATCGGCGCGATGGGGTCGCGGCGCACCCACGAGGACCGCGTGGTGCGGCTCAAGGAGGCCGGGCTCACCGACGAGGAGATCGCGCGCATCCACTCGCCGATCGGTCTCGACCTCGGCGCCCGCACGCCGGAGGAGACCGCCATCTCCATCGCCGCCGAGATCGTCCAGGACCGTTGGGGCGGGGCCGGCGGTCGGCTGAAGAACTCCGACGGGCCGATCCACGCCGGAGCCCCGCGCTGAGGACCGCCGGGCTCGTCCTCGCCGCCGGAGAGGGTCGCCGGTTCGGCGGCCCCAAGGCGCCCTACGTCCTCGACGGCGAGCGCCTCGTCGACCGCGCGGTCCGGCTGCTGCGCGAGGCCGGCTGCGACCCGGTCGTCGTCGTGCTCGGCGCCTGGGTCGGTGAGGTTCCCGGTGCCCAGGTCGTGGTCAACGACGCGTGGCCTGAGGGGATGGGCTCGTCGCTGCGTGCCGGGCTCGCCGCTCTCGACGCCGACGCCGACGTCGACCGGGCGCTGGTCTCGCTCGTCGATCTCGTCGGCCTGACGCCGGACGCGGTACGCCGGGTGCTCGGGTCGGGCTCGGACCTCGCCGCGGCGGCGTACGACGGGAAGCGGGGCCACCCTGTGCTGCTGGCCCGCTCCCGCTGGACCGACGCCTCCGCCGTCGCGCACGGCGACCGCGGCGCCCGCGACCTGCTGGCCACGGCCGAGGTCGACCTCGTCGAGGTCGGCGACCTCGCCACCGACGACGATCTCGACCTCCGCCCCTGACGCTGCCGGCGGTCGTCCGGGAGCGCTCAAGCCGCTGCCGATAACTGCGGTGAGCGACGGCGCGAGACCGCAGCGAGGCCCGCTGGGGGGCGCTCCGGAAACTCCTCGAAAGTTCTTCGGCCCAGGACTCAGGACCGGCATCCCCGGATGCCGATCTCGTGGGAGCGGGGAACGCAGATCGCGGGCTGGGGGGCTCATGCGCGACGACGAGATCGATCCTCTGACGGGCTTGTGGAACCGACGAGGCGTCCAGCGGCGTCTCGACGAGGTGGCGCGCGCCGCTGCCGACGGGGCCCCCGGACGCACCGACCGGTGGCGGACGGTGGTGGCGCTCGACATCGACCGGCTCGCCGACGTCAACCGCCGGTACGGCAACGACGTGGGCGACGTGGTGCTCGCCGACGTCGCGCGACGCCTCGCGCTGTGCGCGGGCAACCAGTCGGTCGTCGGCCGGGTGGGCGGGGACGAGTTCCTCGTCCTCAGCCCGCACGAGCCCGAGGAGTGCCAGGGGTTCTACGCGCTGCTCGCCGACGAGCTCGACGACGGCGCCGGGGGGACTCCGACCGTCACCATCTCCGCCGGCGCCGCGCCGCTGCACGCCTCGGACACCGAGGAGAGCCGGCGTCAGGCCGACCTCGCGCTGTGGCAGGCCAAGGCGGAGGGCGGCGCGCGGCTGTCCGTGTACGCCGCCGAGACCGACCGCTTCGTGCAGCGGCGCGGCAACCTCGCCGACCGGGTACGCCGCCAGCACGAGGAGATCCTGCGGCTGCTCGAGCTCACCGGCACCGACGCGCTGACCGACCTCGGCAACCGCCGGGCGATGGACCGGCACGTCGAGATCCTCGAGCGACGGCGCGCACCCGCCCTTACGGCGGTGCTCTTCATCGACCTCGACCGCTTCGGCGAGCTCAACCGGCTGCGCAGCGACTACGAGGGCGACGAGGCGCTGCGGCGCGTCGGCGTCGCGCTGCGCGAGATCTGCCGACGTTCCGACCTCGTGGTGCCCGACGTCGGTCGCGCCGCCTTCCGCAAGGGCGGCGAGGAGTTCGTCGTGGTCGCGCCGGTGGCCTCGGCCGAGGACGCGCGCGCCCTCGGCGAGCGGGTGCGTGCCGCGGTCGAGGCGCTCGCCATCCCGCACGGCGCACCGGGGCAGCCGGTGCTGACCGCGACCATCGGCATCGGGATCGCCGACGAGCGCGTGCCCGTCGGTCAGGCGCTGCGGGAGGCGGGGGTGGTGATGACCCGGCTGAAGAACGACGACCGCCGCAACTGCGTCGCGCTCGTCGACCCGGACAACCGGCCGACCCCGCTCGAGCTGCCGCACGAGACCGATCCCTCGCCGCCCGAGGGCCGCGGCGAGGACGGGGCCTCCGCCTAGGCAGGTACGGCGTACCGGGCGGCTCGGGCCCGCAGGAGCGTCCAGATCGGGGTGTGCGCGCCGCGTTCCCGGCGTACGCTTCCCCGACTGGCGCGTCTGCGGTGCCTCTGTCCTGGAAGCGCCGCAGGCGCGCCCAGGCCGACCCGAGGAGATCCCGCATGCGCCGTCCCCGTTCCGTCGTCGTCGCGCTGGCCGCAGCCGCCGCCTTGACCCTGGCCGCCTGCGGCTCGTCCTCGGGGTCCGGGACCTCGCCGAGCTCCTCGCCCTCCGCGAGCAGCTCGGTGTCGGGCTCGATCACCGTGTTCGCGGCCGCCTCGCTCAAGGAGTCCTTCACCGTCATCGGCAAGGCCTTCGAGGCCGCGAACCCGGGCACGACCGTCACCCTCAACTTCGGCGCGAGCAGCACGCTCGCCACCCAGATCACCCAGGGCGCGCCCGCCGACGTGTTCGCCTCGGCGTCGACCAAGACCATGGACACCGTCACCGCGGCCGGCGCGGCGAGCGACCCGACGACCTTCGCCGTCAACACCATGGAGATCGCGACGCCGAACCCGCAGAAGGTCCCGGTCTCGGCGCTCGCCGACCTCGCGAGCGCGTCGGTGAAGACCGTCGTGTGCCAGAAGGACGTACCGTGCGGGGCGGCGGCGGTGAAGCTCTTCGAGCAGAACACGCTCACGGTGAAGCCGGTGAGCGAGGAGGCGGACGTGAAGGCGGTGCTCACCAAGGTGGAGCTCGGTGAGGCCGACGCCGGCATCGTCTACGTCACCGACGTGAAGGCTGCCGGTGACAAGGTCGTCGGCGTCACGATCCCGACCGACCAGAACGTCACCACGAAGTACCCGATCGCCACGATCAAGGACAGCAAGAACGCCGCGACCGCGGCCGCCTTCATGGCCTACGTGCTCTCGCCCGAGGGCCAGAAGGTGCTCGCCGACGCCGGGTTCTCGGCGCCGTGACGCGTCGGCGCGGCGGGTCCGCCACGGTGCCTCCGTGGCCCGTGGCCGTCCCCGCCGCGCTGGCGCTGCTCTTCCTCGCCCTGCCGCTGCTGGGCCTCTTCCTGCGCGCGCCGTGGGGCCGGCTCTGGGAGATCCTCACCTCCCCCACGAGCCTCGACGCCCTGCGCCTCTCGCTGGTGACGGCGACCTCCGCGACCGTCGTCGCCTTCGTGCTCGGCGTACCGCTGGCCTGGCTGCTCGCGCGTGCGGAGTTCCCCGGTCGCAAGCTGGCGCGGTCGCTCGTGACGGTGCCGCTCGTGCTGCCGCCGGTGGTCGGCGGCATCGCCCTGCTGCTCGCGTTCGGCCGACGCGGCTTCGTCGGCCAGTACCTCGACTCCTGCTGCGGCATCACGCTGCCGTTCTCGACCGCGGGCGTCGTCGTCGCGGAGACGTTCGTCGCGATGCCGTTCCTCATCATCACCGTCGAGGGAGCGCTGCGGTCGATGGACACCGGCCTCGAGGACGCCGCGGCGACCCTCGGCGCCGGGCGGCTCACCATCTTCCGACGTGTCACGCTGCCGCTCGTGCTGCCCTCGCTCGTCGCGGGCGGCGTCCTCACCTTCGCCCGCGCGCTCGGCGAGTTCGGCGCGACGATCACGTTCGCGGGCAACCTCCCCGGCGTCACGCAGACGCTGCCGCTGGCGGTCTACGTCGGGCTCGAGGGCGACCCGTCCGAGGCGGTCACCCTCAGCCTGGTGCTGCTCGCGGTGTCGGTGATCGTGCTCGTCGCCCTGCGCGACCGCTGGCTGCGCACGGGGGCCACCACATGACGCGCGGGCTCACCGCCCACGTCGTCGTCGAGCGCGGGCCGTTCCGTCTCGACGCCGAGATCGCCGTCGCGCCCGGCGAGGTGGTGGCGGTCCTCGGCCCCAACGGCGCGGGCAAGTCGACGCTGCTGCGCGCGGTCTGCGGCCTGGTACCGCTGGACGACGGCCTCATCGAGCTCGACGGCGTGGTCGTGGACCACCCCGCGTCCGACGCCTGGGTCGACGTCGCGAAGCGGCGGGTGGGCGTGGTGTTCCAGGACTATCGGCTCTTCCCGCACCTGTCGGTCTCCGACAACGTCGCGTTCGGCCCGCGCACCGCCGGCCGCTCGCGCGCCGACTCGCGGCGCGACGCCCGCGAGTGGATCGGGCGGCTCGGGCTCGCCGACCTCGCGGGCCGCCGGCCGGCGCAGATCTCCGGCGGGCAGGCGCAGCGGGTCGCGCTGGCACGCGCCCTCGCGTCCGACCCGGCGGTCCTCCTGCTCGACGAGCCGATGGGCGCGCTCGACGTGTCCACGCGCCTCGACGTCCGCGGCGAGCTGCGTGCGCACCTGCACGAGTACGCCGGGCCGACCCTGCTCGTCACGCACGACCCGCTCGACGCCCTCGTCCTCGCCGACCGCCTCGTCGTGCTCGAGGACGGCGCCATCACCCAGCAGGGCCTCGCGCTGGACGTGGCGCGGCGACCGGCGACGGCGTACATCGCCCGGCTGCTCGGGCTCAACCTGCTGCGCGGTCGGGCGTCGGGCGGCGACATCGCCGTCGACGGCGGCGGAACGCTGCACGCACCGGGCACCGAGGCCCACGGGCAGGTGCTCGTGGCTGTGCGCCCGAGCTCGGTGTCGCTGCACACCGAACGGCCCGAGGGCAGCGCGCGCAACGTCTGGGACGGCGTGGTCGAGGGCGTCGAACCGATCGGCGACCGCGTGCGTGTCACCGTGCGGGGAGCGCCGACCGTGATGGTCGACGTCACGACCGCCGCGGTGGTCGACCTGGGCCTCGTGCCCGGGGTCCACGTCTGGCTCTCGACCAAGGCCACCGAGCTCGAGGTCTACCCCGGTTAGCCACCCTGACGAGACGCGGCGCCCTCCGCCGGGCGACACTCTCCCGATCACGACCTGCCCGACCCGCCCGATCCCGACCCGGCCGGCCGACCCGAGGAGGTGCCTGGTGAGCAGTCCCTACCTCGCGCTGCCCCTCGGCAGCCTCCCCGGCGACCGCGACCGGTCGACGGCGCGCGAGCACGACCGGTTCCTCTCCTCCGGGCTGGTGAGCGACGGCGTGCGCCGCGTCGTCCTCGAGTCCTGGCAGCGCTCGCGCGCGAGCGGGGTCGACGCCGACGGCGTGCTGCCCCCGGTCGACCTCACCGACGGCGAGCTCGAGGACTACCGCGCCGCGCACCCGCTCGCCGCCGTGATGCCGGTGATCCGTCGTCTCCTGGTCGACGACGCCGTCGACTGCGACCTGCTCGTCGCGGTGTCGGACAACGAGGGCCGGCTGCTCTGGGTAGAGGGTTCGCCCGCGCTGCGGCTGCGCGCCGAGTCGATGAACTTCCTGCCCGGCGCGCGGTGGAGCGAGGAGCACGCCGGCACCAACGCGCCCGGTACGGCGCTGGCCCTCGACCACGGCGTCCAGATCTTCGCCCACGAGCACTACGGCCGGATCGTGCAGCCCTGGAGCTGCACGGCGGCACCCGTCCACGACCCGTTCACCGGCGAGGTGGTCGGCGTCCTCGACGTCACCGGTGGCGACGTCGTCGCGACGCCGCAGTCGATGGCGCTCGTGCAGGCCGCGGTCCACGCTGTCGAGAGCGAGCTGCGTCTGCAGGCCATGACCGGTGGCGAGAGGCGACTGGTGCAGCCCGCGCGCCGCAGCTCGGTCGACGTGCGCCGGCTGGAGGTGCTCGGCGTCGACCACGGCGTGCTGATCGTCGGTGGCGAGCGTCGCGTGATGTCGCAGCGGCACTCCGAGATCCTGCTGCTGCTCTGCGCGCATCCCGACGGGCTCTCCGCCGAGCAGCTCGCGATCGAGCTGCACGCCGACGACCTGCCGCTCGTCACCGTGCGCGCGGAGATGTCGCGCCTGCGCACGGCGCTCGGGCCGCTCGCTCCCCAGTCGCGCCCCTACCGCCTTCCGCACGGGCTGGTCACGGACGTGTCCGAGGTCGACGCCGCGGCCCGTCGCGGCGACGTCGGCTCCGCGCTCACGGCGTACCGGGGACCGGTGCTGCCGCACTCCGAGTCGCCCGGCGTCGCGAAGATCCGACGCCGGCTCCACGACCGGATGCGCGCGGCGACCCTCGCGTCCGGGGAGGCGCCGCTCGTGCTGCGCTGGGCCGAGACAGCCTGGGGCCAGGACGATCCCGAGGTGTGGGCGACGGCGCTGCGGCTGCTCCCGCACGGCTCCGCCGAGCACAACCTCGCGCGCATCCACCTCGCCGCCCTCGACGAGGAGTTCGGCACCACCCCCTGACCCCCGCCCTCCGGGGCGTGATCTTGGTCAGTTGCTCGCTTCCCGCGCCGGGTAGCTCGCATCTGACCAAGATCGCGCGCTGAAGCTCGACATCCACGCGACGCACGTCGCAACGTCGGTGCAACGTTGCGGCGCCTAGCGTCCCGGCACCGAGCCCGGCACCGCTCCGGGCATTCCTCGACGGTCAACCCGGAGGCAGACGCATGGCTCTGTACGCCAACCCCAACACCGAGGGCAGCCCGGTCCAGTTCCGGTCCCGCTACGACCACTGGATCGGCGGCGAGTACGTCCCGCCGGCGAGCGGGCAGTACTTCGAGAACGTCACGCCGGTCACCGGCCAGGTCTTCTGCGAGGTGGCGCGCGGCAACGAGGTCGACATCGACCGCGCGCTCGACGCCGCCCACGCGGCCGCACCGGGCTGGGGCCGCACGCCGGTCAACGAGCGCGCCAACGTGCTCAACCGCATCGCCGACCGCATCGAGGCCAACCTCGAGGCCATCGCGATCGCCGAGACCTGGGAGAACGGCAAGCCGATCCGCGAGACGCTGGCGGCCGACATCCCGCTCGTCGTCGACCACTTCCGCTACTTCGCGGGCGTGCTGCGCGGCCAGGAGGGCTCGATCTCGCAGATCGACGAGGACACGGTCGCCTACCACTTCCAGGAGCCGCTGGGCGTCGTCGGCCAGATCATCCCCTGGAACTTCCCGATCCTCATGGCCGCCTGGAAGCTCGCGCCGGCGATCGCCGCGGGCAACGCCGTGGTCATCAAGCCGGCCGAGCAGACACCGGTGTCGCTCCTGTTCGTGATGGAGCTCATCGGCGACCTGCTGCCCCCGGGCGTCGTCAACATCGTCAACGGGTTCGGCGTCGAGGCCGGCAAGCCGCTCGCCTCGTCGCCGCGCATCGCCAAGATCGCGTTCACCGGCGAGACCACGACCGGCCGGCTGATCATGCAGTACGCCGCGCAGAACATCATCCCGGTCACCCTGGAGCTCGGCGGCAAGAGCCCCAACGTCTTCTTCGGCGACATCGCCGCGCAGGACGACGACTTCTACGACAAGGCGCTCGAGGGCTTCACGCTGTTCGCGCTCAACCAGGGCGAGGTCTGCACCTGCCCGAGCCGCGCGCTGATCCAGTCGTCGATCTACGACAAGTTCCTCGGCGACGCGACCGCGCGCACGAAGGCGATCAAGCAGGGCAGCCCGCTCGACACCGAGACGATGATCGGTGCGCAGGCGAGCAACGACCAGCTCGAGAAGATCCTGTCCTACATCGAGATCGGGAAGGCCGAGGGCGCCCGCGTCGTCACCGGTGGCGAGCGCGCGGACCTCGGCGGCGAGCTCTCGGGCGGCTACTACGTCACGCCGACCATCTTCGAGGGCGACAACTCGATGCGGATCTTCCAGGAGGAGATCTTCGGCCCGGTGGTGTCGGTCACGAGGTTCGACCACTTCGACGACGCGCTGAAGATCGCCAACGACACGCTGTACGGCCTCGGCGCCGGCGTGTGGAGCCGCGACATGAACACGGCGTACCGCATGGGCCGCGGCATCCAGGCGGGCCGCGTGTGGACGAACTGCTACCACGCCTACCCCGCGCACGCGGCGTTCGGCGGCTACAAGGGATCGGGCGTGGGCCGCGAGACCCACCACATGATGCTCGACCACTACCAGCAGACGAAGAACCTGCTGGTGTCCTACGCACCGCAGAAGCTCGGCTTCTTCTAAGCCGTTGCGGCACAGGGAGTCCGACCGATGAGCGACGACACCGTCGCCCGCGTGGCTGTCACCCCGGAGGCTGCGGAGCTCTTCCGCAGCCTCCGGGCGCAGCACGGGCCGCTCATGGTCCACCAGTCCGGCGGCTGCTGCGACGGCAGCTCGCCGATGTGCTATCCGGCCGGCGAGTTCCAGACCGGTCCGAGCGACGTCCTGCTCGGCACGATCGACATCGCCGACGACGAGGCGCCGGAGCCGGTCGAGGTCTGGATGAGCAGGGGCCAGTTCGACTACTGGTCGCACACCCATCTGACGATCGACGTCGTGTCCGGGCGCGGCGCCGGCTTCTCCCTCGAGGCGCCGACGGGCCAGCGCTTCCTCATCCGCTCGCGCCTGTTCACCGACGACGAGCTCCCCCGTCTCGCCCCGGTGTCGACCGGCGTCCTCTGACCTCCACCCTCGAGAGCCGGGCTCCTCCGGCGTCCCTCCCCACCGAAGGAGAGCGACGAGCACCGAACCCGCCTCGCAAGCGCCACAGCAAGACCACGCAGGCCGGGCTCCCGACCGGGGGAAGCGCGCAGTCCGGCGACGCGTAGGGCAAGGTCGCGTACCGTCGTGCGCATGACGCCGGAGGAGCTCGCCGACCTCGCGCACCTGCGCCGGGCGCGCGACCTCATGGACCGCGACTACGCCCAGCCCCTCGACGTACCGCGGATGGCGCAGGCGGCGCTGATGTCGCCCGCGCACTTCTCCCGCAAGTTCCGCGCGGCGTACGGCGAGACGCCGTACAGCTACCTCATGACCCGGCGCATCGAGCGCGCGAAGGCGCTGCTGCGCCAGGGCATGTCGGTGACCGATGCGTGCATGGCCGTCGGCTGCACCTCGCTCGGGTCGTTCTCGAGCAGGTTCACCGAGATCGTCGGCGAGACGCCGTCGCAGTACCGCTCCCGCGACCACAGCCACCTCGAGCAGGTCCCCGCCTGCGTCACCCAGGTCGCCACCCGCCCCCGACGAACCCGCACCCCCGCGTGACCCGCCGCTCGAAGCCGGCGTGATCGTGGTCAGTTGCGAGCTACGTGGGCCGGAAAGGTCGCAACTGACCAAGATCACGCGGGGTGGGACGCAGTGCGAGCAGGATCGGAGAAGCCCGCCCGCGTCGACGTGGCTACGGTCGGGGCATGTCGATCTCCGTGCAGACCATGTTCATCCCCGTCCACGACCCGGACGCCGCGCTCGCGTTCTACCGCGACGCGCTCGGCCTCGAGGTCCGCATGGACGTCTCGTCCGACGGCTTCCGCTGGGTCACCGTCGGCGCACCCGGGCAGGACATGAGCATCGTCCTGTCGCAGCCGCACGGCGGCCGGTCGCAGGCCGAGGGCGACGCGCTGCTCGCACTCGTCACGCAGGGGTCGCTGCAGGCCGCGATCTTCAGCACCGACGACCTCGACGCCATCTTCGAGAAGGTCCGCGCATCGGGCTCGGCGGAGATCCTCCAGGAGCCCACGTCGCAGCCCTGGGGCGCCCGCGACTGCGCCGTCCGCGACCCCTCCGGCAACCTCGTCCGCATCGCCCAGGCCTGACCCAGCCCCCGGACGCCGCAACCGAGGCGCAAGGGAGTCGTGCGGCTCCAGACTCACCGCAGCCTTCCGGCCCGACGCCTCGGCCGCGGCGCAAGGGAGTCGTGCGGCTCGGGGCTCACGCCCGCCTTCCGCCGCCGCACGGTTCGGCGCACGTCGGTCACGCGATCGCTCGCTGCCGCGCGAGACGACGGCCCACCGCCCGATGCGGACCCCGGGTACGACGAGGCCCCCGACCGCTGCTGCGGTCGGGGGCCTCGATGCGTGCGGGCTAGAGCCCCGCGGCGTTGCTGACCGCGCGCTTGGCGAGCACGCGGGCGAGGTGCTTGCGGAACTCGGCGTCGGCGTGGGTGTCCGACGTCGGGTTCGTGCCGTCGGCGGCCGACTCCGCCGCGGCAGCGATGGCGTCGGCCGTCGCCGGACCGCCGGTGAGCGCGGCCTCGGTGGCCGCCGCGCGGTGCGGCGTGGTGGCCACGTTGGTGAGCGCCACGCGCGCCTCGGTGATGGTGCCGCCGTCGACCTTCACGGCCGCGGCCGCGCCGACGATGGCCCACGCCTGCGCGGTCCGGTGGAACTTCTGGTAGTCGAAGCCCCAGCCGTCGCCGAGCTTGGGCACGCGGATCGCCACGAGCACCTCGTCGAGACCCACCGCGGTGGTGAAGTAGTCGACGAAGAAGTCCGCCGCACCGACCGTGCGGCGGCCGCCCGGTCCGGCGATGACGAACTCGGCGTCGAGGCAGCGCGCGATCGTCGGCAGGTCGCCGGCCGGGTCCGCGTGCGTGCACGAGCCGCCGAAGGTGCCGCGGTGCCTGATGGCCGGATCGGCCACCTCGCCCGCAGCCTGCGAGAGCAGCGGAGCGCCCGCCTTGATGGCGTCGTGGTGCATGACCTCGTACGTCGTGACGCCGGCGCCGATGAGGAGCGAGCCGCCCTCGTCGGTGACCGAGCGGAGCTCGTCGATCTCGCTGACGTCGACGATCACCGAGGGCGCGTTCAGCCGCAGGCGCAGGACGGGCATCAGCGACTGGCCGCCGCCGAGCACCTTGGAGTCCTCACCACCCGCGACGAGCGCGGCCACCGCCTCGTCGACGCTGCCGGCCTTCACGTAGTCGAATGCGACGGGGATCATGCCTGGCCTCCCTTCGCGTTCTGGATCGCTCGCCACACGTTCTGCGGGCTGGCCGGCATGAAGACGTCGTCGACACCGAGGTGCCGGATCGCATCCACCACGCCGTTGATGATGGCCGGGGTCGAGGCGATCGCGCCCGCCTCGCCGATCCCCTTGGTGCCCAAGGGATGTGTCGTCGACGGTGTGACCGTCTGATCGGTGATGAACGACGGCAGGTCGGCCGCGCTGGGCAGCAGGTAGTCGCCCATCGAGCCGGTGAGCAGGTTGCCGTCGGCGTCGTACAGGGCACCCTCGTAGAGCGCCTGCGCGATGCCCTGGGCGAGGCCGCCGTGCACCTGGCCCTCGACGATCATCGGGTTGATCTGCACACCGCAGTCGTCGACGCAGACGTACTTGCGCAACGTGACCTGGCCGGTCTCGGTGTCGACCTCCATGGCCGCGAGGTGCGTGCCGTGCGGGTAGGAGAAGTCCATCGGGTCGACCGTGGACTCGCCGGACAGTGTCGGCTCCACCCCGTCGGGGAGGTTGTGCGCGGTGAACGCCTCGAACGCGACCGCCTGGATGGTCGTCGCCTTCTCGGGGTCGCCCTTGACCGAGTACGTGCCGGCGTTGAACTCCACGTCGTCGACGCTCACCTCGAGCTGGTGCGCGGCGATCACGCGCGCCTTCTCGACGAGCCGTTCGCCCGCGACCTTGATGGCCTGGCCGCCGACCGCCAGCGAGCGCGAGCCGTAGGTGTCCATGCCGTACGGTGCCCGGCCGGTGTCGCCGTGGACGACCTCGATGTCGTCGACCGGGACGCCGATGATGTCGGACGCGATCTGGCTCCACGCGGTCTCGTGGCCCTGGCCGTGCGGCGACGTACCGGTGATGAGCTCGATCTTGCCGGTGGGCAGCGCACGGATCGTGCAGTGCTCCCAGCCGCCTGCGACGTACTTGAGCGCGCCCAGCGTGCGCGACGGTGCGAGGCCGCACATCTCGGTGAACGTCGAGATGCCGATGCCGAGCTGGACCGGGTCGCCGGCCTCACGACGGGCCTTCTGCTCGGCCCGCAGGCCGTCGTAGTCGAACAGCTCGAGGGCGCGCGCGGTGGCGGCCTCGTAGTTGCCCGTGTCGTAGGTGAGCCCGGCGATCTGCGTGTAGGGGAACTCCTCGTGCTTGATCCAGTTCTTCTTGCGGAACTCCAGCGGCTCCATGCCCAGCTCCGCCGCGGCCTCGTCGACGATGCGCTCGATCGCGTACGTCGCCTCCGGTCGGCCGGCCCCGCGGTAGGCGTCCGTCGGCGTCTTGTTGGTGTAGACGCCGGTGCACGTGAAGTCGAGCGCCTCCATCTTGTAGATGCCCGAGTACATGAACATCCCGAGCAGCGGCGTGCCCGGCGTGATGATCTGCAGGTAGGCGCCCATGTCGGCCAGCAGGTCGACCTTCATGCCGAGGATCGTCCCGTCGTTGGTGACGGCGAGCTCGATGTCCTGGATCTGGTCGCGCCCATGGTGGGTCGACACGAAGTGCTCGCTGCGGCTCTCGGTCCACTTGATCGGTCGGCCGGTCTGCTTGGCCAGGACCAGGGCGAGGACCTCCTCGCGGTTGATCTGCAGCTTGGCGCCGAAACCGCCGCCGACGTCGGGTGCGACCACCCGGATGTGGTTCTCGGGGATACCGGTGAGCAGCGCGAGCAGCACGCGCAGGACGTGCGGGATCTGCGTCGCCGACCAGATGGTGATCTCGTCGGACATGCCGACCGCGGGAGCGGCGACGACCGAGCGGGGCTCCATCGTGTTGGGGATGAGGCGCTGGTTGATGAAGCGCCGCTTGACGATCCGGTCGGCCCTCGCACTGACGGCGGCGTAGTCGCCGCAGGGCATCTTCGCGGTGTACGACGCGTTGGTCCCGAAGGCCGCGTGCACGAGGGGAGCGCCGTCCTTGAGCGCGTCCTCCATGTCGACGACGACCGGCAGCGGCTCGTAGTCGACGTCGACCATCGAGGCCGCGTCGTAGGCGGCGTACCGGTCGGTGGCGAGCACGATGGCGACGACGTCGCCGGCGAACTTCACCTCGTCCTTGCAGATGGCCGGCATGGTCGCCGTCTGGATGTCGTCGGTGACCGGCCATACGCAGGTGGAGCCGGGGAGCTCGGGGAAGTCGGCACCGGTGAAGACGTGGACGACGCCCTCGGCCGCAGCGGCGGCCGACGTGTCGATGTTGGTGATCCGCGCGTGCGCGACAGGGCTGCGGACCGTGGCCATGTGCAGCGTGCCGGGCAGCTGGATGTTGTCGGTCCAGTTCGTCTTGCCGGTCAGCAGCCGGGCGTCCTCCTTGCGGCGTACCGGACGACCGATCGCGCCGCCCTCGACGCGCTCCTCGGTGGCGGTCATGCCTCACCCCGCATCTCCGCGGCCGCCGTGGCGACCGCCTTCACGATGTTGTGGTAGCCGGTGCAGCGGCAGAGGTTGCCCTCGAGGCCGTGGCGAATCTCGTCCTCGGTCGGGTTGGGGTTCTCGCCGAGCAGGTCGACCGACGCCATGACCATGCCGGGGGTGCAGTAGCCGCACTGGAGGCCGTGGCACTCCTTGAACGCCTTCTGCACGGGGTGCCACTCGCCCTCGCCCGCGAGGCCCTGGATGGTCGTGACGGCCTTGCCGTCGACCTGGACCGCCAGCAGGCTGCACGACTTGGCGCTGCGGCCGTCGACGAGGACGGTGCAGGCTCCGCAGTTGGACGTGTCGCAGCCGATCGGGGTGCCGACGAGGCCGAGGTCGTCCCGCAACCAGTGGACGAGGAGCCGGCGCGGCTCCACATCCCCGTGGCGCAGGACGCCGTCGACCGTGACGCCGATATGGACCATCGCGTGTCTCCCGGTGGGATGAGTGGGGAACGAGTCCGGCCGCCGAGTCGGCCGTCGGTGTGGCGGAAACGTACCCCCGGCCGAGGCGTCACGGAGGGGGTTCGGGGAAGGCCGCACGCTGTTCGGAGGAAGGGTCGGCGCAGCGCCGCGATCTGCCACACCGCAAGGACTTTCACGCGTCGCGGATCTGCGTCAAGAGCGGCTCGGAGAAGCCGCGTCTGCGGTATTGATATGCACTCCTTCGCCGTGTCTGCGCCCGCCGCGCTCCCACGTCGCGCGGGCGGATAGCCTCGCCCGACCAGCTGCTGTGGAGGTACGCGTGCGCGCCGTGGTGTTCACCGGTCCGGGCCGACCCGTCGAGGTCCACGACGTCGACCTCGAGGCACCGCACGAGGGCGAGGTGCTCGTGCGCATCGCCGGTGCCGGTGTCTGCCACAGCGACCTGCACGTGCAGCGCGGCGAGTGGCCGCGCCAGGTCCCCGTCGTCCTCGGGCACGAGGGCTCCGGCGAGGTGGTCGAGGTCGGCCCCGGCGTCACCGGCCTCGTCCCCGGCGACCACGTCGTGCTGTCGTGGATCGCGCCCTGCGGCACGTGCCGCTGGTGCCTCGCCGGGCACGAGGCGCGCTGCTCGTTCGCCGCCGAGGTCGTCGGTCGGCAGGGCGTCCTGTTCGACGGGACCACCCGTCTCTCGGAGGATGGCGAGCCGGTCCGCCACTACCTCGGCGTCTCGTCGTGGGCGGAGTACGCCGTCGTGCCGGCATCCGGGGCGATCAAGGTGCGCGACGACGCAGCGCTCGACGTCGTCGCCCTCGTCGGCTGCGCCGTTGCTACCGGCGTCGGCGCCGTCCTCAACACCGCGAAGGTCGAGACCGGGTCGACGGTCGTCGTGATCGGCTGCGGCGGGGTCGGCCTCTCGATCGTGCAGGGCGCCCGCCTCGCCGGTGCGTCGCGCATCGTCGCGGTCGACCTCGTGCCGGCGAAGACGGACGTCGCTCTCACCGTCGGAGCCACCGACGCGGTCGACGCGTCGTCGCTCGACGCGGTCGAGGCCGTGCGCGACCTGCTCCCCGACGGCGCCGACTACGCCTTCGACGGGATCGGGCACACGTCGACGACCGAGCAGGCGATCAGGATGCTGGGGCTCGGCGGTGCCGCTGTCCTCGTCGGGCTGCCGCCCGCAGGTGCGCGCGCGTCCTTCGAGCCCCTGGTCCTCACCGAGCTCGACGGCCGCATCCTCGGCTCCAACTACGGCAGCGTGCGGCCCGCACGCGACTTCCCGTGGCTGGTCGACAAGTACGTCGGGGGCGAGCTGCGCCTCGACGAGCTGGTCACCGCCCGGCGCCCGCTCGAGGACGCCGCCGACGCGCTCGACCAGCTCGCCACCGGCACCGTCCTGCGCACCCTCCTCATCCCCTGACCCGCCGACCTGCGCGCCAGCACAGAACAGGAACGAGATCTCGGTCGCGTCATCCCTCCCGCCGCGCCAGGCGCACAGCGGAAACGCGAGCTCTCGTTCGCGTCGTGCCTCCGCAGACCGGGACGGGCGGGGTCGCGCGCCGCTCTCCTGCGCGGGGTCGCGCGGCGCTACGCGGGGTGGCCGACCCGGGTGCGGTAGGCCATGACGCTCTTGAGCATGCCGAGGCCGACGACGCCGACGAGCTCGTCGCCGCGGTGGTAGCCGACCACGCACTCGCCGGAGAGGTCGCCCTCGAGCAGCCGGATGCCGTCCGCATCGGCGAGACCGGGCATGCCGAAGGACTGCAGCCGGATGTCGTACTGGTCGCTCCAGAACGACGGCAGCACCTCCCAGCGCCGCTGCACGACCTCGTCGTAGCCCTCGCCGGAGAGGTACGCCGCGAGCACCGCGCCCGCGCGACGTCCGGTGTCGGTCGGCAGGCTCCAGTGCTCGACGCGATGCGCGCGGTCGTCGAAGCGCACGTTGGGGAAGCGCGCGATGTCGCCGACGACGGCGACGCCGTCGATGGGCCCCCCGTCGCGCAGCGGCCGCAGCGCGGAGTCGGTGAGGACGCCGTCGGCGAGGTCGAGGCCGTTGCCCTCGAGCCAGCCGACGTTGCAGCGCGAGCCCAGCGCCTCGACCACGACATCGGCCTCGAGGCGGCTCCCGTCGGAGAGGGCGACACCCTCCACGTGCTCGTCGCCGAGCAGGTCGGTGACGCCGACGCCGAGGTGGAACTCGACGCCGTGCGCCTCGTGCCGACGACGCAGCTCGCCGGCGAGCTGGGGCCCGAGCGGGCGCAGCATCGGTGCGGCGTCGATCGCGACGCAGCGCACGACGCACCCGAGCGCGGTGGCGGTCGCGGCCAGCTCGCACCCGATGAAGCCGGCGCCGAGGACGAGCACCCGCGCACCCGGCACCAGCTCGCTGCGCAGCGCGGTCGCGTCGTCGAGGGTGCGGATGATGTGGCGCCCGGCCGAGGCCGCCGCCGGCGGGCCGAACGGCAGGCGCCACGCGGTGACGCCGGTGGCGGCGACGAGGACGTCGTAGTCGAGGACCTCGCCGTGGTGCAGCGTGACCGTGCGGGCGTCGAGGTCGGCTGACACCGCGCGCTCGCCGAGGCGCCACACGACGTCGGCCGCCTGCTCTCGCACCCGGAAGACCAGGCGCTCGTGGGTGATCCCCTCGGCCAGCGCCTCCTTCGACAGCGGCGGGCGGTTGTAGGGAGCCCACGGCTCGTCGCCGACGACGACGACCTCGTCGGCGTAGCCCGACGACCGCAGGGCCTCCGCGGTGCGCAGGCCGCCGAGGCCCGCGCCGACGATCACGGCGCGCGTCATCGACTAGCCCTCGATGCGCAGCGCCTGCTCCGGGCACCCGTCCACGGCGGCCTCGCACGCCGCACGCAGCGAGTCGTCGATCTCCTCGATGAGGATGTACATGTAGCCGTCGTCGCGGACCTCGAACACCTCGGGCGCGGAGGCTTGGCACAGGCCGTGGGACTTGCAGCGGTCGTAGTCGGCGACGACGCGGAACGACATGGGATCTCCCGTGCTCGGTGGTGGGGTCAGTCTGCCCGACACCACCGGGGCGCGCCCTCCGGTCCGTGCAGCCGTCGAGCGCACGGTCGCGCCCGTGGTCGGGACCGGGGCCGGCTGGTGATCGACGCGGCCGACGGCTCAGTGGTCGAGGTGCTCGAGGTCGACGACCATCGAGCGGAGGCTGCGCGCCAGCACCTGCGTCTCGTCGTCCGACAGCGACTCGGTGATGCGCACCTCCTCGGCGTTGAACCGCGGGAGCACCTGGCCCATGACGCGCGCGCCGCGCGGGGTCAGGTGGACGAGCACCCGTCGCGCATCGTCGGGGTGCGTGCGCCGGCGCAGCAGGCCGCGCGACTCCAGGGTGCGCAGGACGCCCGTGAGCGTCGGCTTGCTGATGCCCGCCTCCTCGGCGACGTGCCGGGTCTCGATGTCGCCCCAGACCCACACCACCCAGAGCACCGTCCACGCCGTCCACGTGAGGTCGTGCGGCGCGAGCACGGTGCGCTCGAGGTGGTTGCGCACCGCGCTCGCGGCGCGGTGGACGCCGGCGACGGCGGCCATCGCATCCATGTCGATCGGGATGCCCTCGAGGCGGCGGGCCACGGCGCGCTCGGTCTCGCCGAGCGTCGGACGACCGGTGCCGGCAGCGGTGGCCGAGGAGCGGGCGTAGCGGGAGAGGGTGCAGACGCCCTCCTGGCAGGGGCACTGGTCCGGGTCGCAGTCGGCTCGGCGCGTGGCGCCTGCCACCTGCCCGGTCACCCCGTCGGACCGTCCCACGTCGTCCAGGCTACGCGCGGGACCCCGGTCGTTCGGCGGCGAACGGAGCCGTCCGCGGGCGACATACGACACACCGCCCGGCTTGCATCCCCGGTGCGAGTCCCTTGCGCGACAAGGACACCACGCGGCTCGACGTCGAACGCCGCCAGTCCCGGCGCCCTGCGCGCCATACTCGCGGACGTGAGCCTCGACCCGAGCACGGCCCAGCCCGACGACACGGCACCCGACGATCTCGCCGACACTCCCGAGGAGCTCTCGGCCGACGCGCGCGAGGCGGCCGGCAGGCCCGAGCACCGCTACCAGATGGTCCTCGCCGCCCTCACCGCGATGGGGCTGCACCTGCTCCTCCCCCACGACTTCGTCCTGTCGCCGACCTGGATCTACCCGGTCCTCATGGGCGGCTTCCTGGTGCTGCTCATCGCCGGCGACCCGGGCCTCGTCGACCACGAGCGGGGCTGGATCCGTCTGATCACCAACCTGATGATCGTGCTGATCGCCCTGTCGAACCTGTTCGCCATCGTCCGGCTCTGCGACGGCATCCTCACCAGCCCCCAGCCCAAGTTCGCGAACGATCCGACGCAGCTGCTCGGGATCGGCGCGATCGTCTGGGCGACGAACGTGATCGCGTTCGCGCTCTGGTACTGGGACGTCGACGGCGGCGGCTCCGCCAAGCGCGCCGCACGCGGACCGTGGGCCGACCCGGCGTTCATCTGGCCGGAGATGCACCTCGAGGGCTACATGAGCAGCGGCTGGTACCCGCAGTTCGCCGACTACCTGGCGCTCTCCCTCAACACCGCGACCGCGTTCAGCCCCACCGACGTCTCGGCGGTGAAGCGCTGGGCGAAGATGCTCATGATCGTGGAGTCGGGCGCGTCTCTCGTCATCGCGACGCTGGTGATCTCCCAGGCGATCAACTCCCTCGGCGGCCAGACCCCAGCAGGCTGAGCGGTCAGCCCGACGCCGTCGCCAGGGTGCAGCGGACGTCGATGGTGAAGGTGGCGGAGCCGTCGGCGTCGGCGTACGCCGCGAAGCGCCGCGCCGCCTCTGCGCGCACCTCCTCGCGCCGGTCCTCCGGGACCGCCCGCCACATGCCGCGCTGGACGATCGACCAGGAGAACGCGTACCAGCGGTCGGCGTCGCTGAAGCGCACCGGCAGCGCGAACGTGTCGGTGCGGACGTCGACGTACCCGGCTGCGGTCACGAGCCCCTCGACGCCCTCGTCGGTGACGAACGGCGACGCGTCACCGACGGTGCGGGGATCGCGCATCGCCGCCGGCACCCACGGCCGGAGCACGTCCTCGATGTGCAGCAGCCGGTCGTCGGTACGGCCGAAGGTCGTGACGCCGAGACGACCGCCCGGCACCAGGACC
>WBZP01000448.1_pt1 | contig 56374 bp, 44 predicted proteins | sample 5204301 | NCBI WGS metagenome assembly WBZP01 (sample SAMN12412401, study PRJNA552823) | activated sludge metagenome | isolation source: activated sludge from nitrification reactor of wastewater treatment plant... | place: USA: Pennsylvania | collected 2017
CGCGATGTAAAGCCGGAAAACATCTTGGTGCGCAAAGATGGACAGGTGAAGCTCGCGGACTTTGGGATTGCGACGCATCGTACGGCGGACGGACGAACGGCGGATGAACTGGCGCGGGCGGGACTGATCAGTGGGACTCCGCAGTACATCGCTCCAGAACAGATTCGGACTCCTGATCAGATCGACTTCAGGGCCGATATGTACTGCTTGGGAGCGACTTTGTTTCACGCGGCCACCGGACATCCGCCGTTTACTTGTGACACGCTGGATGAGATGCTAAACGCGCACCTGAGTACCGCCCCACTGTCGGTGTCGGCGCTGATTCCTGGGTTCGATCCACAGCTTGCAGAGCTGATTGCTCGATTGCTCCGCAAGCATCCATCTGAGCGTCCGTCATCTTTTGAGGAGCTACACCTAGCGTTTGAGAGAGTGAGCGAGCGCATCCTGGCTCAGCAGAGCAGCCACCGTCAGAGCGTGATTTCAACGCAGGTGAACGCGATCAAACTCAGTGATGCGCCATCCGTGCCGCCCATCGCAGGTGCCGTAGGAACGCTGCCGGATACCCAAATTATCGCTCCGCCAGCGTCGTCACCGTCTGCTATGCAACAGCCATCGGTCAGCGCACCGGCACCCGTCAGCGAATTCCTTGCCAGGTTCTCACCGCAGATTCAGCGCCGGATCGGAGTCTCTGTGGTGATAGGCGTGCTGCTTCTGGTTCTGTGCGCGATCATTTTCCTTCGATGACGTGGATGAGTATTCGCCCATGGAAACCACTTCGCCTTCCCAGATACTCTCCACACTCTGCGAGCAAGCGCTTGGGCTTTTTGCCGGGCCGACTCTGCGCGAAGAAGTGCTCCCAGATCACTATGCCAAGCTGCATGGAGCGATTCGCGGCCATGCGGTTGCACTTCATACCCGCCGCTTCGTAGGGGGAGTCTGGCGGAGTCTTACCATTGCGACCATTGTCAGGCAAGCGGACGGCGAGCTGTGCTCCCTCACGATCGTGGGACTGCCCACATCCTCGTCTCTGCTACCGATCTTGGGTGTTGATTTGATTGCCCTACAAGGGACACTATCGTTGGTCGCGGTCGATCTGTCACCGACCGATGAACAGCTCTTCGTAGAGCAGGCCTCACCGATTCTGCAAACGCTGCTACAGCAGGCGCAACCTGTGCTGGTACCTCGCAAGCGTCCAGCCTTTTGTCACGACACGTTTTCGCCGCTCGCGTTGATTTGCGCGGCCCGACCGGGAGGCGAACCACGACTCGGGGAATCCATCGCGGAGTTTCTGACCCAAGTTGCGGCTCTCTGTGCGCGCACACCATTGGTAGTCAGCGACGATAAACGTCAGCAAGCCGCCTGGCAGCGGCAGCGGGCCTGGCTGCGCAGCGAACAGGAAAACAGAAAAGAGGCAAATGCAATGTCTCTTATGTTTGGCGAACAGGTCGCGTCTCGATATCTTCAAGAGTTCTTGTTCGAGGTGCCGCATGAGTAGACGATTTGGTATGAGCGAGTCAGAAAAGCAGACAAACTCCCTTGCTGCTGCACTCCGGGTGGGAACCAAGCGTGCGCACCGCATTGTCGAGCGCGTCCGCTTCATCCGCTGTTTCCTAAGTGGGGTGCTCGATCGTACCAGTTACCTGCACTACTTGCGCGATCTGCACTGTCTATATCAAACCTTGGAGCAGGAACTGATCCATCACCTCCATCATCCAGCGGTGGGACCACTCTGTCTGCCGATTCTGTTCCGCACCAGCGCGCTCGCCGATGATCTGCTGACCTTGCATGGCACAGGCTGGCAGCACACGCTCACTGCCTCGATTCCGGCGCAGCAGTACGCCCGCCATCTGCGACAACTATCGCAGCAGAACCCGCATCTGCTCGTGGCCCATGCCTATACTCGTTACTTGGGAGATCTGGCAGGCGGTCAGATTCTGCGCGCATTGGCCAAGCTGGCACTCGGACTTTCGGATCAGCAAGGACTGTCGTTCTATGACTTCCCACAGATCGCCGATCTGGCGGTGATGCGCGATCAGTATCGTCGCCTCCTCGATTCCCTGCCACTCACTCCGGAACAGTCCGCAGCGGTGGTCACCGAGGCCGTCCGTGCGTTCCAGATGAACCAAGCGCTCCTTGAAGCGGTAGAGTTTCCTCACGGAGTCCTCCCGGCAACCGCTCCACAGATCAACAGAGGGTAGCCCGAACCTGCGCGAGACGTTCTCGGAAATCCTCGATCGTGCGAGCAAGTCCTTCCTGTAGCGGCACGCTAGGCGAAAACCCAAACAGACGCTGCGCGAAAGAGATGTCGGGATTGCGCTGCTTCGGATCATCCAATGGCAGCGGGCGATGCACAATCTCCGAACGCGAGCCAGTCAGTTCAATGACCTTGTGAGCCAGCTCCGCCATCGTGAACGCACCGGGGAATCCCAAGTTGACCGGACCATCGAGCGCATCGAGCCGCGAGACCCGCAGGATTCCTTCGATCAAATCGCTGACGAAACAAAACGACCGCGACTGCTGACCATCCCCAAACAGCGTCAGCGGCTTGCCCTCAAGCGCTTGCACGATGAAGTTTGACACGACGCGACCATCGTGAAAGGCCATGCGCGGACCGTAGGTGTTGAAGATCCGAATCAGACGGGCGTCGACGTTCCACATCCGTCGCGCATCATGAAATAGTGTCTCAGCGGCTCGCTTGCCTTCGTCATAACAGGAGCGCTGACCGATGGGATTGACGTTGCCCCAATAGCTCTCTGGCTGCGGATGCACCGTCGGATCGCCGTAGACCTCGGACGTAGAGGCATGAACGATGCGGCAGCTCCGCCCTCGCGCCATATCAATCAGCCGCAGTGCGCCCAGTACGCTGGTCGTAAACGTTGCGTAGGGATCTCTCTGGTAATGCACTGGCGAGGCAGGACACGCAAAGTTGAAGATCAGCTCTGCGTAGACCTGCATCGGCTCGCGCACATCGCTGGCTTGAAAGTGAAAGTGAGGATCTCGCCCTGCCGATGTCAGGTTTGCCAGATCGCCGGTCATCAAGTTGTCGATGCCGACCACCTCGAATCCTTCGGCCAGCAATCGGTCTACCAGGTGCGAGCCCAAAAACCCTGCCGCCCCCGTCACGAGCGCGGTCTTTCGAGATGCTCCAAGTCCCATGATGTATCGCGACCAAGATATGCGAGGCGCTCGCTCTGTAGGGGAAAATCAGCGGCCAACGATGGCTCAGGTGAGAGTCGCTGCACGCACCCGGAATCAACTAGTACGCACGAATCACTCGCGCCGGATTGCCAGCGACGATGGTTCGCGCCGCCACAGAGTGAGTCACCACCGCACCCGCTCCGACCTGCGCACCCTTGCCAATCGTGACTCCGGGCAACAGAATCGCGCCCACCCCGATATCACAGCCATCTTCGAGCGTGACTTTGGCAAACCCAATCGGTCGATGCAGGATCGGCTCCGGGGATCCATCCGGCTGCGCAGGAAGCTCATGCGCGCTGGTGAGAATCATCACCCTGGGACCGATTCCTACGTCTTGTCCGATCTCGATTCCACCTGCGGAGTGGAAGAACACCTCTTGGCCGATCCACGTTCCGCTCCCAACGCGCAGCTCGTTTTTGTAGTAGCCCTTTAGGATGGCGCGGTGTCCGACGTAGACACGCTCTTCCAAGAACACGTTTTCGGGATGAAAGATAAGGACTCCCGACTCAATCATCACAGAGTCGGGACACAGTCCCAGAGAGGCGCGGACAAACTCGCCGCTGCCATGGCTGCGCGGCGCTGGACGCATCAGTATTGATAGCGCACGCCGAACTGGGCGCGGAAGGGAGTCTGCCGACCTAAGACCGTTCCAAAGGTGGTCGCAATGTCGCGGTTTTCGAAGCCCGCTTGGTTGCTGCCGCCAATCGGCGTCGACAGATCGAGGATGTTAAACAGATCGACGATCACCGACAGATGCTGCCGAATCAGCTCGTGCATGTCGTACTGGAGGCGGACGTTGATCTCGACCAGATCCGGACTGCGCAGCTCGGTCCACTTGCGGATGTCGTTGGGATCACTCGCCGGATCGAGTCCGCGCCAGCCATAGCGACCCAAGTAGCCCGAGCTGTCCGGCTTGCCCTGCCGATAGATGCGCGTCGCTGGAGCCCCCGACAGATAGGTCATGTTGAGGCCGCCGGTCAGCCCATGGAAGGTATAGCTCGACTGCACCTTGACCTGATGACGATGATCATCGGACAGATATCCGTAGAAGCGCAGGTCACGCGGGATGTCGTTGCGTAGCTGAGCGATTTGATCGTCGGAGGTGCCTTCTAGGAACGATAGCGTATAGGCGGCGAAAATCGACCAGTTCGGGTTCGGGTTGCCGGATACCACGAAATCGATGCCGTTGTAGCGACGGAAGGCATCGGCGGTCGGGCGATACGCAAAGACGTTGCCTTTGCTGCTATCGGCGAAGTTTACAAACTTGCCACCGTCGAGTGAGCTTTGGGCGTTCAGCTCGATGCTTTCCCACTGGTACGAAATCTTGCGGTACGAGTAGGTGATTCCGCCAATGATGTTGGCAAACAGCTCACGCTCGATGGACACCGTCACCGAGTCGGAGTGCGGCGGTGTCAAGCTCAGCTTGGCGTTGCCGCAAGCGAGGCTCACGCTGCCATCTTCACAGCGTCCGCGCAGATCGTAACCATCGGCCCCACCCGACGAGGTAACAAAGCGATCGAAGCGACCCGTGGTGCGGTTGAAACCAAAGGTGTTCGTCTGATACGTGGCATCCGCCGAGAACGTCGGCAGCAAGCTCACCACTTCATTGGCGCGACCGTAGGCCATCTTGAGCAGCGTCTTGCCGTCACGGGTCAGATCCACGTTCACGCCGAGACGCGGACCAAAGCCCAGCAGGTTCTGCACCGTCTCGCCGCGTGAGTTTTGGGTGTAGCCATAGTCAACGCGCAGACCAGGCACCACCGTCAGCCACGACGTCGGCTTCCAGGTATCTTGCACAAACAAGCCCACCCCAAGTCCATACCGAACCTGCGCCAGCGCTGGATCGAAGGTATTGGCCTGGTAGCAGGGCGTCGCCGCCGAGCCCATCTTGGGATTGGGGTCACCCGGCACGCAGCCCGCCGGTCGCTCTGTCGAGGTTGGATCGCGCTGAAGGACCGACCCATCTGCCGAGGTGTCATCGACATAGGTCGAGTTACCCGGCGTCGCCGTATACAGATAGTGGCGAAGGAACTGGCCTTGGAGTCCGGCTTTGAAGGTGTGCTGACCAATCCAGCCCTTCTTCACCCACGTAAAGTTCGGGTCAAACTGCACCCGAATTCGCTTGTCATCGACGAAGCGCGCCTGGCCAGCATTGTTCCAGGCGATGCCGTTCGCCCCGTCGATATGCTGCGGTGAAACCTTATCGCCATTGATGGGATCGACCGCAATGTTGCTGTAGATGACGCCGGTTTGCAGGTTGAAGATGACGTTGTCGCTCACAAACCAGTCGTAGTTGAGCGAGGTGAAGTTGCCGCCTTGCTTCTGAATCGTCTCGGCTTCGTTGGCGTACGCGTTCGACTGAATGGTGTTGTAAATCCACGCCGGGTCCGCGTTAAACGAAAGCTCCACGCGATGCCGCGCCGAAGGTGCCCACGTTAGCTTGAGCCGAGGATAGGCCCCGTAAAACTCCCGCGTCGCGTGTTGGATGTTAAGCGGTGTACCCGGCACCAGCGCCTGCGCGGTGTAGCGAAGCTCCGTCGAGATGTAAAACCACAGCTTCTGCTTTACGATCGGCCCGCTCACGTTCAGGTTGAACTGATACTGAGCGTTCGGTGGCCTCGGGTCGCTCTGGTCGAGCAGTCGCCCTTCATACAGTTGCGTGCCTGCCCGCGAGCCCGACGACAGCTTCTGATGATTGAGGTAGAAGCTCGTGTCGACAGCAAACTTGTCCGAGCCACGCTTCGTCACCAAGTTGATGACGCCACCGAGCGAGTTGTACTGTGCGTCAATGGCGAGCAGGCTGGTATCGACCTGACCGATGGCGTCGAAGTTGAAGTTCGACGAAAAGGTGTTTGAAACCGGATCGGTGATGTCGAGTCCGTCGACCAAATAGCGATTGTGCCGAAGCGAGCCGCCTGCCATGACCGGATTGCCACCACCAACGACTCCGGGGAGCTGTTGAACGATGTTTTGGTAGCTGCGGCCCGTCGCGATCTTGCCTTGCTGCTCAGCGGTGAGAACCCGGCCTGTCGACACTTTTTCGCTGTCGATGCGGGCGCGCTCCTCAAAGATTTTGGTCGTTTCGCCTTGGGCTAGCTCGGCGGCGAAGTCGAGCTTCAGCGTCCGCGTCTCACCGAGCTGGAGCTTGACCCGTCGCTTGAGCGGCTGCAGTCCCTCATACTCGATGGTGACCTCGTAAGTCCCGTGCGGAATCGACAGAAAGTCGAAGCGCCCGTCATCGTCGGTGATGACCACCTTGCTACCACCGATCATCGCGTCCGAACGAACCGTGACCTTGGCACCAGGCATCGGTACGCCCGTCCCCGCTTCGAGGACCGTACCTTGCAAACGAGCGTTCTGCTCACCCACGGCATACGCGGACGGCTCGACCACCGCTGGGACGACGCAGAGCGCGGTCAGAAAAAAGAGTCGCTGCGCAAACAGCCGTCGCATACGCATTTAGTTCCCCGCAACCTGGCTAGAGGCAAACGGACAGTTCACCTCAGTGGGAACGCCGCTCGCATCGACTGTTACCGTCTGACAAGGCAGGCAGCTCAGAAGCGCGCCGTTTGCCTTCGCATTCTTATAAGCCGCATCGTTTCCATCGGGCGGCGGTGCCACGGCCTGTCCGGTAAGCACGCGCTCCTCGCAGATCGGCGAATAAGTGCCTTTCGGCAGATCGGCAAAGACCCCCGGCACCACAATCTGTATGGGTGTCGCAGTCGCCGCTGGGGCCGCTTCTTTATAGACCTTATAGAGCGGCATCGTCACGAAGGTCTTCCCGTCCGTAGCCAACGGCACCGGCCCCATATCGAGATACGGAACGATCAACTGGTTATAAAAGCCGAGCTGCACCGGCAGTCGCGCTGGCGGCGCGGTATTGGGCGTCAGCGCTGGATCCACCACCTGATAGAGCCGATACTCTCGCGACACCACCGTCAGGTCTTTGTCGATGCGACCGGTCGCGGTATCGAAGCGCTTCACGGACTGACACGGCAGCGTGCTCGGCGCGGAAAGATGGATGACCTCGACGACCGCGCTGTAGTTGCCCTTGCGACCGGGCTTGCCGCTATTGGCCGAGAGCAGCTCGGGGATGTCGGCAAAAAGTGGGTACTGGCGGTCCTTGCGAATCAGGTCGAGCCGCTCGTCGAACGGCTCATCGCTCGTCGCGGTACACGGACCATCGAAGAAATAGACCTGACCCACGCTGGTGATGTCGAGCGGGTTCCGCTTGCCATCCGTCCAGAACGGCGACGTGCCACTGAGCGTCGAGGACACCTTGGCCGTGGTATCGCCCGAGCGGGTGGTCGCAAACACCGTATACGGAACCTTGGGCCAGTCACCAAGCTTGTTTCCGACGGCACGCAGCCGATCGATGGTCTTTACCCCGGGAATGAAGTTCTGGGCGTAGACAACTCCGGCCAGAAACTCTCCATCGTCGGGATAAGGGCTGCACGCAGCGGCAAGTGATGCCACCGCAGCGACGGTAATCAGTCGGGCGGTGGCGGACAAACGGAACAAGTCAGTCGAGACGACGGCTCGTTTGGATAGCATGGCGGCGCGAATATTCCTGCGATGGCCGTCCGCTTTCAAGCTTTTCCCACACGCCCCCACGCCTGCTCCGCCCTGGATCGTCTGTTTCCAGGTCAAACAGCGCTGGTTGCCGCCCCAAACCGGATCGTGTCATCAAGAAAAGCTGAATGGGTTCCCCAAAGCCCGGAAAAGTGGGCCGGCTCGGCCTACTGACAGCGCAGCGGCTGCTTCCACTTGAGCCACAGCCCGCCGAAGTTCGAGTTGACCCTGGTTTGAACCCAGGTTCGATTGGGAAGCCGAACATCGACCGCTAGGTTCACCGGATGATCGATCTCGTACTGTAGCGCCTGGTCATCACCAAGCAACGCCATCTTGTTGGTCACGCGGAGATCCCTCACCGCGGTGATGTCTTTGACTGGGATGGGACTGGAAGCTTTCGGATCGCCCGTCTCAAAAGACACCCAAGCCACATGATTCTGGGCGCAGCTACCAATCGACCCATCGCCATTTACATCATGAACTGCGACCAACTGCTTTGGAATCGAGGATCCCTCCCCATCGAAGCCAATCGGCGGACAGCCGTTGTAGAAGGAGTACTGTCCGGGGTCGCTCCCCCACAGTACCTGATAACTCCAAGACGCCGGCTGTGCGCGATTTGCGAGAACCATCACCCAATAGTTCTTGCGCTCCGGATCATCACAGTCATCCGCAACGAGGCGATTGCACGACTTAGGAAGCGGACCGGTGTAGGAATAGAAGTCTTGCTGAGCCTCTCCCAGACCACTCTCTGCGGGACAGCCCATGGGCAAGCGCCGACTGGCATCCGCATTTTTGGCTTGGGCATCCGCGACGATGCCGATGTACTCGATCAACTTCTGGGCACACTCTGTTACCACCAGATCTTCATGTACGAAACCATCGCAGTTGCTATCAGCACCGTTGCACTGCTCGGGAAGTCGCCGTTGTGCATCGGTACAAACTGAAGCGGTAGGAACAGCACGGGGATCTTCTGTCTGCCAAGAGTTCTCCATTCCACCAACGGCCTCGGACCCGCAGCCGCAAAGAACTCCGAAGATCGAAAAGGGAAGCAGGTTGCGAAAAATACCAAGCCAATTCTGGGAGCACTGGTTCATGGGGACAAGACCTCCGGGGTGATACCTGAGCAAGCGACATACCAGTGCTGTCGACTCGTCACTCTTCGAAGGAGAGCGGAAGCGATCGGCGCAGCAGCTAGTACGAATTCCAATCCGAATTGAAAGATTCGGTTTTGGTCCGCGCAAAGTGAGTGCTCGCTGTTGTGATTCATCGACTCATGATTGGATTCTGGCGCTCAGGCTGCCGTTCGCAGCATCACGGAGGTACGCCGTCTCATTACTGGAGGCTTCGAGGGGTGCCGAAGGGACTTGCGGAGCCCCGACAGAACCTCCGTCGCTTCACTGAGGGTTGGTCTAGCCGATGGTTCAAGGGATAGCATCGACGTAATAAGCTCTGCCAAGGCAGCCGGAACCTGGGGGGCCAAGCTACGGAGCGGAAACAGAGAGCCCGCACACTGAGCGCGGATTTCCAGCTCAATGGTGTTGCGAAAGAATGGTCGGCAGAAAGAGAGTGACTCAAACAACAGAGCGCCCAGCGAATACACATCGCTACCCGCGCTCACACAAGCGGGCTCTGTAAGCTGCTCCGGTGCTGCATAACCGGGTGTCCCAAAGCCAAACGGAGAGCGACTCACCAATATCTTCTGTGGTGCGAGCTGCTCGGTGAGGAACCGCGCCAATCCAAAGTCGAGAAGCTTGACCGTAAATGAGTCCAAGGATTGCCCCGGTGACTCCCACCAGATGTTCTTCGGATGAAGGTCGCAGTGAACAATATGCTGGCGGTGTAGCTCGGTCAGTGCAGCCGACAACTGTAGCGCAGCCTCAATCACCACCGTGACAGGGAGTCGCCGCTGAGACGCAAGCACTGCCGACAAAGTCCGTCCTGGCTGTCTGTCCATGACCAGATAGGGACACTCGCCAGCTAGCCACCCATCGTCATGGGCCCCCACAAGGTGTCGATGACGAACGAGCCGGGCGATTCGCATCTCTTGCTCGAATCGCTCCAGATCGGAGGCCGATCGACAGGAGGTCTTCGGTATCTTGATCGCAACGGCGCGCCCACTGGATTCATGAGTCGCCGCATAGACCAGGGCAGTTCCTCCTGCTGCGAGTAGCCCTTGCAGGCGATATCCGGGAATCGAAGGCTTACGGATCGATGGGAGCCTGTGCGCGTGCTTCACATCAGGCAGGAATAGCAATCGCTATGCCGTCTGGAGAGGAATGATTCTCAACGTACAATGAGCGATGCGCCGATTCCTAGTCCAGGAGACAACAGGAGCAACAGCGACGATGATCTCTGTTCGGAACTCGATATCAACCACTGGCCAACCGGATCATTCACGGCACGAGCTGCCCGATGTCCGATTGGGACTCGCCCCTCCAATGGGCACGCCCACTGGGCAATGTCAGGACACACGACACTTGGTGCCCACCGTGTCCACCTACATTCCGTGAGCTTGTATGCTCAATCCCAGTTGCAAAGCGGAGATTGCAGAGAAGGTCTCCTTTACAAAGAAGAGGCCAAACAAGCACCTAGGAATCAGCCCAAAGAGCCCATTTCTCGACGAGAAAGTCACCACCGCGTTCCTTGGCACAGATTCCGCTATAGCGACCTGTCAGTATGGAGTCTTCACAAGCGGTGGCTGACCCGCGATTTCAGCGGATTATTTCGATCGATGTCATCGTCGGACAAGAGCGCCGTCCTCGGCGTTCGTTCATCGAGCCATCCCGGCTCCTGATAGGCCGACTGCCAACCTCAGACATCCTATTTGGTGCCAAGGAACAGACCGTCTCCTCTTCTCACGCAGAGATTATACAGATCGAAGGAAAATTGGTCCTGCGCGATCTGGACAGCCGAAATGGTCTTTGGATTCCAGGGACAGGAGATCGCACCGGCACGCGGATCAAAGAGCTCATCTTAGATGAATCCGAAGAGCCAAAAGACATCACTTTGGGACCAGGTGGGCCACTGTGCCGAATCTATGTCGGCAGCGTCATACCATTTTCCGATTACTTGGTCACCGGTCAGCTTGGCGAAGGCGGCATGGCAACCGTCTTTATGGCCCGCAAGGCCCAGGGGCCCGAGCGACCCGTCGTACTGAAGCTGATCGCGCAGAGTCTGCTGCTGAGCATTGACCCAAGGGAAGCCAAGGCGATGTTTGAACAGGAATCGCGGCTGTCTCCCTTTGTCATTGATGCCAATGTCGTCAACATCTTCGATACAGGTTGCTGGGAAGGCACCCACTACATTGCGATGGAGTATCTGCGCGGGGTGAACCTGTCATCGGTCATCAAGCAGCTCCACCGCAAAGGTCTGCGCTGTCCTTTTCCCCTGGCGGCAGCGCTGGTCAGTCGGGCATGTCTGGGACTGCATGCGGCCCATGAAGCCCGAGATGAAACCGGAGAGCCACTAGGTATCGTACATCGGGACTTCACTCCAACCAACATCATGTGTACTCCGGATGGCGAGGTAAAGCTGATTGACTTCGGTGTGGCTCGTGCTCTGGGAAAGCGGTCACTGGTCTCACGCGGACAGTTTGTGGGCAAGCCTGCTTATGCAGCCCCAGAGCAGATTAGGAGTCCTCAGGAGGTCGATCGCCGCACCGATGTATTTGCAGCGGGCGTCATTCTGTACGAGCTTGCGGCGGGCTGCTCGCTTTTCCAAAGAGAGACGGACTTCGCAACGATGGATGCGGTGATCTCTGCCCCGATACCGACCATCCCCGATGCCCCACCAGCTCTGATGGATCTCATCAACAAGACGCTCTGTCGCGACCCAATCGGTCGACCCCAGACCGCCGCGCAACTGGCTGAAGAGCTAGAGCGATTCACCCTCAGCACGCACGGTGAGCTAATGCGTCGCGGAGCGGTGGCGCAGGCACTCTCTGCGCTGGGAGTGGATCTGGTACCCCCGCCAGCTCGTCCATTGACAGCTCGCCCAGCTCTGTTTCCCACACTTGTGCACACCCCAGCAGATATCAAGTCGCCAGCATCCTCCGATCGTGTCGTCAAGCCAAGACCTGCTCCAGCACGGGCGAATCCAGAGGCACCTGTGCAGCTCGTGCTGGGTGAGTACACCTGCCAAGTGGGTCGTCAGATTCATCTGCACCAAGAAAAGACGGGCGCTCCACTGCTCTCGGTTTGCTACGAGGTACAGATTTCCACATCCTCAAGCGGCGAGGTCACGTCGGGGCGACTCCATCTGTACAGCGGAGAGCAGGCGTGGTCTTCACCAAGAGCCGAGAGCTCACTCAAGCTCTCCCAAGTTCTGGAGCAACTCCGACCACTCTTTTCGAACGTGCTGGTAGAGCCACTCTTTGCGGGCGAAGCTTGGTCCGCTGGACCCTTCGCGGTCTTGGTAGGTCGATCGGACCATCAACAGGGATGGAACGCCGCCGCCAAGCGCGCCGAGGATACGCCGGCCCGATTGTCCCTACTAAGGCAGTTGTGCACTTCGCTGTTTGCTGCTTGCCAACAACTGCCGCTGTTCGTACACGGCGGTCTGTCGCCCCATCAGCTCACGGTCCAGACCCAGGATGAACAGCCGCAGGTTCTGCTGACGCTGGGCCACAGCATAGACGCACTCCTTGGTCTGGCTCTGCCCGGCGCTACGACAGGTTCCGAACCGGACCCCTATCAGGCACCTGACTCGGCCGCAACCTCCGCCTCGGATGTTTTCTCGATCGGGATGCTCGGCTATGAACTATTCGGAGGCGATCTACAGAGTGCGTGCCTTGCTGTATCCAATGGTGGTCTGCCTCCGCCCATTCCACCTTGCGTAATGGTCTCGCCCCACCTACGAGACGTACTGATGGAGTCGCTGCGAGTGTCCTCTCATCTACGTCCGTCGATTGCGGCACTCTGTCGGGCGCTTGGGAACCGAACGATACCAAGTCCACGGACTCTGTTGCCCATTCAGGTGCCACAGACCGAGATGACTCGCGAGGTTAACCATCCCGACGATGCGAAGCTATTCCTGAGTACCTTAAAGATCGACAAAAGCGGTGTTCAGGGACTACGAGTGGTTCCCTTTTCAAACGTGCCGAACCTACTGCCGGCCAAGCTGGGAATCCTACTTTTTCGTGGACTCTTTGCTGTCGAGCTGTGTCATGGAGAGCAGTCACAGGTGTTAGGTGGTGGTGGGCATCGGCTCTATGGTGAAGGTGCCATCTCCGGGGACAAGCGGCTCCTGCTGCTCCAACCGGGAGGTGTCTTTGACATCGGAAGCCGCTCGCAGCGCCGACTACAAAAGATTGAATACCTGCGCGTTCTGCTACGACCCGAGGTGGCCGTGGATCTACCCCAGCTCGGAATCAGGATCATGCCAGAGGAAGAGCGCTTGGCCATTCTGCTGTGGACCACGGATGTTCGCAGCGGAGATCATCATCTGCTGTGCGTGCAGATAACGGAGTGAACCATGCCGAAATCAGATGACGAGGTAACATCGTTGGAAAATGCATCCTTATTGACGTATCTTGGGAATCACACCCAGATTACAGGATTACAGTCAGAGATCAACTATGAACTGATCTCAGGTACAGACAGCGAAGGCTCCATCGTTCCAATGGTGATCGGACGCGGTCGCTTCGCAAAGGTATTCAAAGCTTGGCAAAGAAGCGCGGGTCTCAACGTCCGCCCTGTGGCGATCAAGATACTCCACGAAAACGTAGAGCGAAACTCAGAATTGCTCTTCTCGCAAGAAATACATCTGCTGAAGAGCTTGACCAACAATAGCTCTGACAGAGTTATCAACATACTTGACATCTTGCGGTTGGGACCGATGGCCATGTGCGCCAACTGCGGTCAGACCTATCACCCCAAGTGTCCAAAGTGCGGCCAACAACTATTAGAGCGCTTCGACACCCCGGGTGAGGCTTATCCAGCATTGCGATGCCCGAATCAGCGCTGCCGATATTTGGTAACTGGGGAAACAATTCTAAATTGTGCAGGTCCGCTGTTTGGCCATCCCGCCAAGCCCTGCTGTACAGAAGAACGAAGTCCACGAGCACAGCGAGGAACCTTGATCAATTTTGTCGACAGAGAAGCAGTTGTCATGGAGCTGCTTGGCCCTCCGCTTTCGCGATTTCATGAGCATCAAAAGAACAACTATCATCGAATCTGTCGAGAACACGGTTTGATTCCACCTACTGCGAGCGGCGAGTCCGTGGATCGCAGCTCGACGTCTGATCATCAAGCCAGCTCTGGTCTTCAGCCCATACGGCCCGAAGAATGGACATACATCCAGAAAGTCATGTTGTTAGAAAAAGTTCTGCTGATGGTTCAACTCGCAGAAGGTGTCGCTTGGCTGCATAGCGAGCAACAAATCATCCATAAAGACATTGCGCCAGACAACATTATGCTGACTCATTTGAAGCCAGTGATTGACCAAGATGGGGTCAATCACCGATTTGGTCAAGCCAGCTTGAGCGATACGATCACAACGTTGGCAACGTTACCAACCCCTGGCTGTATGCTGATCGACGTTGGACTTGCTGACAAAGTCGTACTCACCAAAGCATATTACGAGGAGCCAGTCACCACCCTTGCGACCGAAAAAGTTTCTTTTCTTTCCTTGGAAGCTCGCACCCGCAGACAGCATATCAATCAGCATATTGAGTTCGATTTGGCGGGAAGAAGGTTCGTGATACCAGACAGCCTCCGTCCAGACAAAGGCGGTGAGCAAGCGATCAAGGTCGGCGACCTACTCATCGAAGAGAGCGATCCCAATCAACGATACACCATGCGAATCGAGGCAATTGAGCAAGATGCACAAGATCGCCGGTTATATCGGGCAGTTTTCGCCGGGGAGGCACCACCAAATCCTCAATCCCGGCAATTCGAAGTTGTCCAACTTCTTGGTGAGCCACATGACATCTATGCGCTGGGTGCGGTATTCTATTTCATCTTGACTGGTGAATACACGGATGTCCGCAGACTTCAGAATATCGCGGATCTCCTGTCAGATTTACAAGTTCCGCTAACGGCGGACGCACTGGTGAATGGATTTCCAAACTTTGTGCTCTGTCGCGACCAACTACCAGAAAAATTTTATCAAGATGAATTGCTGGTGTTGATCTTGCGGGCAATGGTTCGTGGAAGACCTGAGAGTTTCGTACACAGTCGAACAGATCGTGGTGCCGAGCCATCACAAAAGCTCTTGCAAGAAACGCGGCAGATTTACAATAGACTCAAGGCAGAGATTTTATCGACAAACAGCGTGCGCGTCCTAGAAGAAGTGCAGTCGGCGCATCGAAATCTTTCTGAATACCATCGGTCTCTGATTCGGCAAATGGAGCAATTGGCCATAGAGCAGGATCAGAAGACGCTAGCCCATCATACCGAACTAAAGCGTGTTACCAGCCGGAATCACATCTTACTGGGGACGCTGGTTGCAACGATCCTGGCTGGGATAGGCACTTTCTCAGCACTGGCTGGATCAGCAAGCCCAGGTCACGATTTACGTAGAATAAGCGATGAGTCAATTGACAAGCACACGAACGCCTCATCGCGACCCAGATCATAAACACATTAGACATCGGTGGCAGTCCAGTGTCCCTAAATAATTCTGAAATACCAGCCGAGACGAATATGCGCATTACACCAGCTCACAAAGTGTCGATTGTTAAGTCCGAAACGATGAGTGAGGACTGCCAACGGAATACTCCGACCCCAAGGAGTGCTGGCTGCAAACTAGAGAATATATCAAGAATTGCCCAGCGCTCGACGCCTTTACACATCAGCGATAACCAGATTGATCCATTAGAGATGGGATCGCTGCTAGCCGAGGGATCACGCTTTGTTGTTTACGAGCATCCGTGGCACGGTGAAGAATTGGATTTTAGACATGTGGTCAAAAAGGCCCGTCCCCATATAGCCACAAATGCTGAATTTATTAAGCGACTGAATCGCTTCTCGGATCGCCTGATGGCGCTGCGACATACTCACATCGAAGATGTGGCGGCGGTACAATTCGGCCTGGGGGATTGCGCTCTACTTTGTGAACGAATCGACGGTGAGAACCTCGCACAGGTATTGCAAAAAGGCGGACGTCCCACACTGGAAGATGCCCGGATCATCTGCAAGCAAGTGGCAGAGGCCCTCGATGCCGCCCACTCCGTTGGCTTCTTCCATGGTTGTTTGTCTCCAGAACGAATCCACTTCACTCAAGAATACAAGCCCGGCGGTGGCGGACTGATTCACGTCAAGGTTCGTGGCTTCGGAATGGGCAAGCCTCTCACGGGGGGGCTCTTCGGAACTCCTTCCTATCTGGCACCGGAACAGGTTGATCCCGATGCCACATCCCTTGATCCGACCCCGCTTGCGGAACAGTTTGTACTGGCCTCTCTTCTCATCGAGATGCTCACCGGACGACAGGCCTTTGGGGGACTGACTCTGCAAGCGGTGCGCAACAAGCTACTGCGACAAGACCCGACCCATATTGAGTGGAGAGGGGCCTCGCAAGAGGACATTCGGCGCGTTCACAGAGTCATCGAGCGAGCGCTCCATAAGCGACCCGAGCAACGATTTCCTCGTCTGTCAGACTTTGTTGCAGAGCTGGAACGACCTGGTCTCGCAAGTGTCTTGCTGCCCGTTGGCCCACTACATCGGGAATCCCGGGTCGAACCCTCGCTGATGCTGGATCGCCAGAAGATTCAGTCCGATCTGCCAACGCTACACGTTCTGCCAAGCAGACTCGGCCTTGGGCTTCCTATCAAGATTCCTTCTCGCGATGCGGAGTCCTTGGCCCAGCTACGCCCGCTGTCCCGCTCTGGACAGACGCCTACACCCGGCTCGGATCCAAACGCCACCGTACTACTGACCAAGCAGGCGAGCGTCCTCCAAAAGCGGGAGCGCACTCAAACAGGGAAGAGGCTCGGAGCGTGGCCGCTTTGGAGCGGCATCCTCCTACTGGTTGGCGCAGCCGTCGTTGGAATTGGAGTGCTGCGGAGACCCCCACGAGCCTCGGAGCATCAAACACCAACACTGTCGAAAGGCACCGCCACGGCGACTGAGGGTGCCCCCCCCGCTAGGCACACCACCGTAGAGCACGGGGTGCCGCCAACGATGACGGTTGAAGAGAGGCCAAACCGACCCAAGTCGACCGGGCTCCGTGGGAAGACCAGCAAACCAGTTGGGCCCCCCAACATGAAGCCACGAGCAGACAAAAAGAGCCCCCGCCCCAACTGAGTGAACCGAATCGGCTTGTACATAGTACAGAAGGCAACCCAGTCATGACGGATCAAGACTTTGGCAATCGTGACCCCTTTGGCGGTCGCGTTCTCAAGCAGCGCTTTCGGTTGGATGAGCGGATCGGAACTGGTTCCATGGGGGCCGTCTATCGGGCCTGGGATCTGCGAATCGAGCGCTGCTGCGCGGTGAAACTCCTCCGCCCGGACCTCACCAAGCAAAGTGCGATCGTGGTGCGATTCCTGGATGAAGCGAAGATCATTTCACGACTCTATCATCCGAACATTGTCGAGATGATTGAGTTTGGGGAGGACCACGATGGAATCCTATTCTTCGTCATGGAGTTCCTAAGTGGTCAGGATCTCCATACGCTTCTTCAACGAGAGTCTCAGCTCTCTCCGCAGCGAACGATCGACATCGTAAGGCAGGTTGGGAGCGCGCTGCACTCGATGCACTTGGCCAATGTTGTACACAGAGACATCAAGCCTCGGAACGTCTTTATTGTTCAAGACGAGTCCAGCAAGTCTCCCACCGCCAAAGTCATCGACTTCGGTCTCTCGAAGTGGCTGGATGGTCAGGATCGGGCTTCGGACGGACTGCTCATTGGGACTCCTGAATACCTCCCCCCAGAAGCCTGGAGCGGACAGAGTCGTTTCGTCGATGCCAGAGCGGATCAGTGGGCACTGGGCGTCATGACCTATCGAATGCTGACCGGCCGACTCCCTTTTGAGTCGCGAGATGATCCCGCCGCACTTGCCTATGAAATTCGCACCCGCAATCCGCGCTCGATGCGTGACCTATCGCCAGACATTCCTGAGCATGTTGAGCAAGCGGTAGCCCGTGCTCTTGCCAAGGAAAAGGAGCATCGCTTTGCCTCGGTCTGCGAGTTCGTACGGGAGCTATCTCGACTGCCGCTTACCATGCCGCTCATCACCTCGCCCGCTCGTCCAATCGACACCCTTCTCAAACGAGAGACCTCTTTTCCGTTTCCGATGCTGCCCAGTACGCTGCTTCCCACTCAGCCCGTTCCTCCCCCCTTGGAGCGAGACGAGCTGATCACGACCCAGCTCCTTGCCCAAGTTCCAGCAGATCCCGAGCCGGTCACTCGCATGGCCCCTGTCCAGTCCGCATCTTCGCAAGACCAACTGACCGCGCTTCGTCGGCTACCATCCGCAAGGGCGACGAAGCCAGCACGCCACTGGGCCGTTCCTTCTTGGACTCCCTGGCTGGTCACTGCGGCACTCCTAGGTTGGAACGTAAGGGGCCTGCGCGTAGAACCGCGAAATGTGGAGGGAGTCAGCACAGAACACAGAGTCTCTCCGATGATCCAGAACAGCCCAGTGGCAACGGAAGGTGGCAGCGTCGCACCAGGGGTTTTGGCAGATTCGCCGCTATCACGGACAGAGAAGCCCATTCGCGAAGAACTGATGCGAGACCCATCCCCTGTCTCCGAACCGACGAACTCGGGACGTCATCCTCATCCGGTAGTAGTGCCCCACATTGGTGCGCCGACGCCTAGTGGGAGTGTCAAGCATGGTGCGTCCCCCAAGCGTTCTGCAAATCAAGGCACCGCTAAGACCTGGCGGGGATAACTCGTTCGTGTTCCCAGATGAGATGAATGTCCGAGTAACAGCGTAGTTTCCAAACACAACTGGAATTTCGGTTTGCAGAGTGTGGGTGTTTTTGGATCAGCCGTTCTGCCTTCCTCAAGAAAGGTGCCTGATGCAGCACCAGCTACAGGTTGGCACGAAGTTGGCATCTACAGACAGAGTGAAGATGTTGATCTCTTTGGACAGGGGACTGGTGTGATGATTGCAGTAGACTCGACACATCGTAGCTACAACAGGGCTCGATTCGGCCAAGCGCTGACGTACCCCGCTCTGCGCTGGCTGGCTCTCGCTATGGCGATACTACTGTGGCTCCTTCTTGTTTCCGTCTCCACTGCCACGGCGAAGACGCCTCGAGCGCTCCTCGTCCTAGGGGTGACAGAGTCCGGCCAACTGAGAAACGATCTCCGGGAAGGGATCTCGCAGGTGCTACGTCGAGCCGGAGCAAAGGAGCTGGCAGAGGCAAGTCTCACAGATCGTGAGCTACTCTGTGATGAAGCAGTGTGTCTGGCCAAACTTGCGAAGGAATACGGTGTATCCCTGCTTGTCTCAGCGCGCATCCAGCGCAGTGCCAGCGGCGATCGCAGCGTCCATATGTTCATTTTTGACGCGACCAGCGGTCGTGATCTCAGCGATCGGGTGCTCTGTAGCGAACGGAACCTCTCCCAACAGATTCAGGCGCTGGCCAATCGATTGTATGTAACCTTCACGGAGAATGCTAGCGACCCAGCGGAATCGGCCACTCAGGATGACGCCTCGTTGGATGCTTCCGGTGGCTCAGATGAACCAGCTCCCACGGGCACGTCCAGTGAGCCATCGAACACCAGTCCAGCGGACCGCAAACTGGCCGCCTCCCTGGCCCTGCGACCACCCACTGATCTATCAGCACAGCGGCCGCTGAGGTATCGCAAGCGCTGGCTCTGGACCGCCATCGGACTGGCCGGACTCAGCGTAGGTCTGTTCGCCACAGCAGTCGTACTACACCGTCAAGAAGGACTACCGACAGGACACTCTGACTGTCCCGAAGCGGGGCGGCCAACAGCCATGTGCGCATATAAGTATTACAGCCTGCCTGAGGCCAGTTATGGACTGAGTGGACTATCGGCAGCCGGCAGCATAGCCGCATTTACGTTCTTTTACATAACCGAATCAAGGAAACCGTAACATGACCAAAATCACAATCAACCCACTACTGGTAGCGATCCTCTGCATCACTTCACTATGTTCCTGCGATCGTTTTCGCGTGAACATTTGCCAAGCGAATCCAGACTACGAATCTTGCATCAATCCAACGGGATCATCTGACCCCACTGAAGCGAATCGATTTGATATGTCGATGAGAACTTCTGCCACTGATTTGGCAGGCCCTACCAACGGTACAAAATTCAAGAATGTTGGAAACATTGATTTAGCGCCTGCTGGTTACCAGCAGAGGTTTGCTGGATCGCTATCAGGTGGAAGCATTATGTTCATGCGCAACACACACAATACACTCATTGAATATCGGATGATATCAAATACATTCGTTGAGCAGGCAATGTGCTCCAGGTGTCGATTTGGGGATTTTTCTCTAGACTGGAACAATGACACAGTATACACGGCAAACGACACAATGGTTCGAGTGCGAAAAGAAAAAATGAACAATTCTGTTTGCACTTGCAAGGGCACTGACCTACCTCTCACGGTCGTGAGTTGTAACAATGATACGCTTCTCACCATGCGACCTGCGATCTCATTCCTTGGAAATGGATTCAGCTATGGACTTAGCGGTGGAATCGGAGAAAGTTATCAATCAAGAACTCTTTTTAACAATATGAACAGAGACAGATCATTCAATAACACGATAATCCCAACATTCGTTACCATTGGTTCAATTTATACAAAAACAATTCCAGCAGCACTCGAGTTATTATATTTCAACGACAGCGGACTACTATCACTTGATTCACTCGAATCATTCAATACTATTCCATTGGAGACCGCAATTCAAACTGCCATGAATTCTACAACCGCAAAAAGTCAGAACTTAAACCTAATTCTTGGAGCGGACATTGCAGACATCAACACAGACAATCAGGCAGAGCTACTCTACATTCGCGGCAAGAAGGTCTTTGCGATTACAATAAGAAATACGGGGCCCACAAGCAATCCCATGGTCGAATCTTGGCACCCTGAGATGATTGATTTGGTTGATGTGCTAGGTGCAGATTCTATTAAATCTCTTCGCGCTGTTGATATCAACGGAGATTCACGGCCTGATCTCGCGGTCGAGACGGATAGGCGTGTTTTGTTCTATTTGAATCAGGCTCAGTAGGCTTTCGACTTGGGTTGTCATGGCAAGAACTGGGGGCACCGATGATTGCTGTTGGGGATATCCTAGATAATACCTATCGCATCAAGCAAGTCTTGGCGAAAGGTGGAATGGCGTGTCTCTATCTTGCGTCACATGCCCGACTTGATGGTTTGCAGTATGCGATCAAGGTCATCGCGGCACACGGCAAGGGCGCGGACGCGAGTCTACGGTTTAGGCGCGAAGGACAGATCCTGGCATCGCTGATTCATCCCAACGTAGTGCGTGTTCACGACTTCAATGAGACGCCCGATGGTCAACTGTATCTGGTCATGGAGTATCTGTCAGGAGAGGATCTGTCCGAGACGCTGCGCCGCAGCTCTGGGCTGCCGATATCCACATGTATTCAGATCCTCCGGCAGCTCGGGGAGGCGCTCACCTTTGCTCATGAACGCGGGGTCATTCACCGCGACTTGAAGCCTGCAAACATATTCCTCTGCAAGGATGGTCCTGTTCCGCACTTTGTGAAGGTGCTCGACTTTGGAATCGCCAAGTGCCACACACCGGGCTCCTCCCAGCTTACGGAAAACGTAATGCTCATGGGAACCCCTGCCTATATGTCTCCTGAGCAGGCATGTGGTCAGGTTGGACAATTGGACGCACGTTCAGATCAGTTTTCGCTGGCCCTGGTTCTGTACGAAATGCTGAGCGGACGCTCTGCGTTTGCGCGACGCGGCGATGCACCGATGATGACGATCACGCGAATTCTAACAGAGGAGCCCGCAGCGCTTTCGAATCTCCAGCTTGATTCCGTGATTCGACGTGCCCTGCGCAAGGCACCGGAGGAACGATACCCCTCGATCGCAGCCTTTGTTGACGCCGTGCTGGGATGCTGTGAGGCGACCGCAGAAGCCCCTAATCCCTTACCAGCCGACTCTGTTCGAGTCGGTACGGCGAGCAGTGGGTCGATTGGCGGTGATCCGCCACAATGCTCTGACCGCGTGAGCGCTTCCCTGCTGGTTCCTCAGCAGGATGCCGCAGCGCCCGCCCCTGCCAGCACATCATTAGGTACCAAAGTTCGAGGAGAGCTACTCCCCGATCGTAGAACATCCATCGCCAAGACCTGGCGTGGCGTGGCCGGAGGACTCTGCGCGCTGGGAGTGCTCGGTATCATCCCGATTGGCCTGGCGTGGAAAAGCCGAGAGGGAACGCCTTCGCAGAGTTCTCCGAGTTCCCTACAAGATGGTATCGGTGACGCCCAAGGCACAGGCACGGGCTGCGATCTAGCCATCTGTGAGCCCCTCTTCTTCGACGCTGGTTTAGATGCAGAGCCCTCTTCTGTTACAGACATTGAAGAGCGTTCGCCACCTCTACCAGCACTGGATATGACTACACCGACATCGGACAAGCCACACCCAGTGCGAGTCAACAGAAGTGAAGCGCATCGGACTCCGAAGAAGGTAGGGTTCAAGATGAAGGGAATTCCTTCAGATGGCTATGGCCCTCGGATTGCGCGGACCGTTACGATGTGCATCCAGCTCGTTGTCGGACGATCTCTTCGGGTGGGACAGACTTTCGTGCTCAGAAGAATTTCGTCGTTGAAGATCGATTCAGGGCCTCTCGATGCGCAGCACTGGCAACTCAACGACTGCCTGAGAGACCTCGCAAATGTGAAAGAGTATCTGCCAAGAGTTCTGACCGTTTATGTGGTGGAGGGGAGCGACAAATGAGTCATTCAGTACGATGGGTCTCCGGGGTGAGCGTCGCGCTACTAATGAGTTCCTGTATGCCAAGCCAGAGTGTACGCAACCGTTCGCATCCGGCCGTGCGAGCAGTGACAAACGGTTTGGCCCAATCTGGTGACCAACCCCAGATCGGCCCCAGTATCGAGGCGCGTGTTGATGCGATCGAGGGGGCGCTTACGCTGCTGGCCTGTGGACCAGAGCTACGAACCATGCTCCGCGATCTGCGGGAGGAGTGCCGAGAGAGCTGCGATGAGTCTCAGCTTAAAGTAGTCCTGCGGGATGCCAAAGAGAAGTTCGCCGTTCGCTCGATCGGAGAGAAGCTCTTGACCTTGCTGCGGCATGAGGTTGTCTACATCTCTGTTCCCACCGCAGAGATCGCATCAGAGAGACAGAAGCGTCTGCGCGAGTTTATCGCAGAACGGCGCTTACCCAGTACGCGGTATGTACTCATCACCGCGCCGCTCCCCACCAGGACGGCAGGAGAGGAACGAGCGCTCGCGGTATCAAGGTGGCTGACCAACAATGGACTCTCAGAACCAGAGTCCCTTGCGGACGTCGGTGCCAGTCCTCGACCGGACCACCGGATCGAGCCCCCCTGGCCCTATAAGCTCGACATTAAGCCCTTCATGCTAAAGCCCGTGGACAGGCCGGTTCCACCAGAACATCCCGACTACGAGCGCGCTGTCTTTGTACTAAGAACAGACTGTTTGTAATGGGGGCACAGATGCTATCAAAAGTGACACGAACCATCATACCCTTGATGTTGCTTGCTACGGGGTGGCCGACTTTGGTTTCTGCCAGTCCCGGTAGCGAGGCGGACCGGAGCATCGAAACGGAACTGCTCCATCGTCAGCTATCATTCCGTGGCGTCCAGTCCTACTCGCGCTCCCAACGGGAATGGCATGCACTGAGGCTCCCACCGGCTGCGGTCTATGTCGTCAATCTCTGGTCGAAGACATGTCAGCCCTGTCTGGCCGAGATGGCCGAGCTAAGAACCCTGGTAGAGGAGTACCGGTCTCAATCAAGGCAGGAAGTTCAGTTCGTGATGATTGCTGATTCCCCTGACGCATCGAAGGCAGAGATCGCGGCCTTTTGGGAGCGACCACGGATCCCGACAGTCAGTGCTGCAGCATGTCTGAAAATGGGCGGAACGATGCCGCTTGGAAAAGGCGATGCCCAATGCTCACTTGCTCTTCCTGACCTAGCGCCTTGTCGCAGCACCAACGCAGAGCTGAGCGGCCAGGTCTTGACCAGTAAGCGCCCAATCACCCTCCTGCTCGATGGCGACATGGTGATTCGGCAAGCCTTTGTGGGGTCAATCCGTAGTCGCTTGGTGGAGCTGTCGACCGGCATTGACCGACTGGTACAGGTGGAGAAGCCGCGACGGAATGTGCTTGCTCGACGAGTCGTTTGGTAGCAAGCAACTCGCGGCGGAAGTCCCCTTCAAACCATGCCCTCGACGGATGGAGCCAATCATGGGCTATTCTCTGCGATCGTCGTGTGGGGAGAATATGTGACGCAAATCGCCGGCCGGTGACCTGTATTATTCCCCCTGCCTTCTACAATCAGAAGTAGCATGGCGGCACCGGCGCTCTTTGTCATGCGCCCGAGTCGTGATGCTGCTCTCCGAAAGACGAAGCGCTAACGTCGGTCCGGGGCTCCTTCCTGAACCCCTGGAATGGACGAATCTGCGGTCTGCCTGGTGTCCGCGCTGTGGGTACGGGCGTGATAGATTCCCAGAAGGAAAGCACTGAGCAGAACGAGACAACAGAGCACCAACGCTCCGGCTCCCTGAAGATGTCTCCATGATGTATGCCGCATTCTGTGCTCGCGATTGATCATCGATTTGAGCGGCGTAATCGTGGAAAGTCTCGTCGGTACCTTCGTGACGTCATCTTCCCTTGGCCAGACCTGAGTACGCGACGAATATCGTACTCCTGGAAGATCGGAGATCCCCGGATGGAGCACCTGAGCCGGTGCCAAACCAGGGGGGCTGCTGTGTTCCTGGGTCTCCGAAGAGAACCACTGCCGCTGCAACTCGCTCGCATGCTCTCCGCATGAGGGAACACTCGTGATTCGTCGCTCTACAGGTGACACTTCATAGCGTCGGGTGGACACGTTCTCTTCGACCATGGTAGGAACGGCTTCCTGGGGGCCAGCGGACTGCTGGGTAAGAGCCAGCAGCTCAGCCGCAGAGTACTGAACCGTGCGCATGGTTTCGGGCTGCTCGCCGCGTGAGGATGGAATGGGTCGGTGGTTCGATGGCATCTTGGTTGCCTCCGGTACGATGGGTTGAGGTAGGGAATCAGGAACTGCCACAATCGGCGCTGAAGGGGCAGCTATCACGACGCTCCGCGAGGTCGTCCGCTGCGGCAGATTATCGAGCGCCCGGACGAAGTCCTGGATGTTGTCAAACCGCTTCTCTCTGTCTTTAGACAGAGCCCTGTTGATGGCCTTTTCAACGTGCCCAGGGATCGCTGGAACAAGCTGCTGGACCGGAGTATGCGGTGTGTGGCGAATCTGCAAACACAGATGGTACGGATTGGCCTCTTGAAACGGCAACTGTCCGGTGAGCAGCTCATAAGCGACGACTGCGAGCGACCACTGATCGGATCGATGATCCACAAACTGACCACCAGCGATGGTTGCCTCCGGGGCAAGATACGCAGGCGTACCGATCACCAGTCCCTGGGTCAGAGGTGGAGTATCTGGACACGTGAAGGCCGCACCAAGGGAATCGCTGTCGGACAGCAAACCTCCGAACTCATCCAGTTTGGCGAGGCCAAAGTCCAGCACCTTGATCTGCTCCGTTACATTCCCATCGCTATCGCCGCGCTGACCGAGAAAAATGTTGTTGGGCTTGACGTCTCTGTGAACCACACCAAGATCATGTGCGTACTGTAAGGCAGCACCAACACACCGTACGATCTCCAGGGTTCGCAGCAGCGGTACGGCCCCAGTCCGCGAGATGAGCGAGTACAGATCCTGGCCGTGCAAAAGCTCCATGACCAGAAAGTGGGTGCCATCGTGGTCGACGCAAAACTCCCTCACTTCTACGATATTGGGATGGAACAGTCGGGCAACCACAGCCGCTTCCTTTTGAAAGCGCCGCTCCGCATTGAGACAGCGAACCGCACCTGAAAAGACCAGCTTGATGGCGCAGAGTTGTTGCTTTGCGATGTCGATGGCCCGATACACCTCTCCCATCGCGCCGATTCCGAGCAGAGAGACCAGTTGATACCGCTCTGCCAGAATCCGCCCGGTCCGATAGCTGCTGTATTGTCCTCCCGAGGATGGCCGCGCTTCGGATTCTGGCTGTCCGGAACGAGGCGCAGGGCCAACTCCCAGCGCTCGATCTACGGAGGCAGAAGGAGTCCGAAGATAAGAGCAACTTGTAGGCATGGCGACCTCTGACTTCATGATGGGCTCCGGTAGCTCTGACTGTGCAGGTTGAGACGGTGCCGATGCGGGATCTTTGCGAGCAATTGCTCAGCGAACCACACCAATAATCCCAATCTGCTTATTATCGAATCAACAACCGCGCTCATGAGCCAATCTTTTCCATCTTCCATCCGTTGATTTGATAGACAATCATACATACCGACGACACCAAGCACATCTTGTGCCATTCCTTTGGTGCGATGATGTGGCAGGATCACCGACCAGAGAAAACAGCGTCTTTTCGCGGGCTTCCATCAAGATGGTTGCGTCGGGGGTGGTTCGCTCACAGCCAGCGTGCCGGCGACCAGCCTAGTGATGCTTTGAAAGTAGGATTGCAAACCATTTCTTATTTTCAAATGAGATTTATCAGTGCGATTTTCCTTGACCATAGAAGTGAGAGTCATGATCTATGTTTACATGACCAAACCAGTACAAATACTCATCACCGAAGGCACTAATCAGAAGCTCTACACCCTTTCCTCTGGCGGAACACTAGAAATTCGCAGACGAGAACCGGGCGAGCCCGAAGATTCCTCTGTCCTGAAAGGCAGCCAGCTTGTCCATCGCTCCAGCTCACCGTACATTTCGCAGCTCCATGCGATCATTCATCACGGTGAGGATGGCCGAGTCACGATCAAGGATCCTGACGGAAGCAAGAACGGGACGTACATGATGCTGCCCGCCGGACAAGAGTCCGAGCTGGATACCCGTAGCCACGCCATGTTGGCCCAGGAGGTGATCACCATTCGGCTGCAAGCCTCTCCATGGGAGTCCCTTCCTGATCCAAATCGGTTTCTCCGATCCGCTGACTTTGTTCGCTATCTTGATTCGACGTTGGATGGGCTGGCCCGTGAAGTGGTCTGCTGTCCGATCGATTCTCCTGCAGCCAGCCGTCCTGATGGCGTAGCGACCCGACTTCCACTCATTAGTACAGGAGAGTGCATCATCATTCGGTGGTCTCATACGCTGAGTAGGGCAGCGGAGCGCTGGCTGAAAAACTGCGTGTCTTTGTACAATGCAGCGGCGACTACAGAGCCCTACTTCCCCAAGAATGTTGCCTGGAAGTTCACCGCAGCATCATCGGAACGGCTCAACGTATTGCGATTGGCATGCCGCGTTGCACCGACGGCAAGCACCGTACTCATCACCGGCCAGACGGGTGTTGGGAAGGAAGTCCTGGCCCATGACATTCACAGTCACAGCGCTCGCGCCAAAGGTCCGTTCATCGCGGTAAACTGCGCTGCGCTTGCCAAAGATCTGGTCGAGGCAGAGTTGTTTGGTGCGCTCAAAGAGAGTTACACAAACTGCACCAAGGATCGCATTGGCCTCTTCGAGCGAGCCGAAAATGGGACTCTGTTTCTCGATGAAGTGGGCGAGTTGCCGATGGAAGTGCAGTCGAAGCTGCTGCGTGCTCTCGACACACGCCGGTTCCGCAGGGTCGGAGAAAGCGTCGAGGAGCGTCACGTCGCCACCAGAATCATCGCAGCGACCAACCGCAACTTAGAAGAGATGGTCCTAGAAGGAAAGTTCCGCAGTGATCTGCTGTTCCGACTCAATGCGGTGCAGCTTGCGATTCCAGTGCTAGCGCCGGGTGATGTGCGCGCTCTGGTCCCCCTGCTGACCAGGCAGCTCACAAAGGACGAGTATCCCGAGATTCCATTGTCAGAGTCTGAAACGCTTGCCGATCTGGCGTCCCAGATGACCTGGGCTGGAAACGCACGCGATCTGAACAACGCCATCATTCGCTACGCACTGTTTCGCGATCCATTGCGCACCGTCGTAGAAAACTGGAAGGCCATCCTGTCCATGAGCCAGGGCTTCAAGCCCATACCGCCAGGCTCTTCCCCCAAAGGTGGTGCGGCTTCCGTAACGATAGAGATCACTGCCGATCGCATGGAACTCCACAAGCTGATCGATCGCTTGGTGTTCCTGCACGCAGCACGTCAGAGACTGTTTCCCAAGCAGAGAGGAACCATCTCGAAGTTGGCCGATCAACTGGACATGACCAGTGCCGGAATTTCTGCTCGACTCATGGCCCTGTTTGGCAAGACAGAACCAGAGTTCGAAGAAGTCGAGGATCTCATCGAACAGACGCAGATCCAGCTCGGTCCGCACCTGCCCTTTTTGCGCGCACTACTCGAAATGTAAACCCACGCGGCTCACAAGGAGAGCGCGGCGAGAAGACTGTCTGCCGACGGGAATCTTTCATCTGGCTGCCGCTTGAGCGCTCGCGATAGCACATCGAACAGCGAGGCCGGACAGTCCTTGCGCGCCTTGCGAAGGTAGGCAATGTAGTCCCACTCTCGGAGCTTCACCAGCACGGACAGCGGCGTTCTCTGTAATGGCTTTTTTAGGCCCGTGGTCAGCATCTCCAGCAGCACAAGTCCGATGGAGTAGACATCCGTGGTCGCTGTTAGGTCCACAGTGCCCGCCTCCTGCTCTGGTGACATGTATCCTTGGGTACCAAACCAGTGTTGTCGGCTCTCCATCGGGAGGTCTGGGGTACTGGCGACTCCGAAGTCGATGAGCAGGATGTCTTCGGGATCGGTCCGAGTCAGGATGATGTTCGACGGCTTGATGTCACGGTGGACGACCCCAGCACTGTGGGCGCTGCTCATCGCGAGACAGAGCTGACCGAACCAACGCAGAATGGTCTCCGCCCGAAGTTTGGTACGGACCTTGCTGTGAACACTCAATAACTCTGCTAGCAACACGCCGTGTACCCTCTCCAGCACCAGGAAGAGCTGTCCATCCTCTTCCTCTCCAGAGTCAAGCAGGGTGACCACATGCGGGCTGCCAGCAAGTCGATTGAGGGACTCTCTTTCACAAATGAAACGCCACCTTCCAGATTCGTTATCAGAACCGCGATGGAGCAGCTTCACCGCGACCTGTCGATCCTTATGGGTGTCATGCGCTCCGTAGACTGTTGCCGAGCTGCCGGAGCCGAGCTCCCGACCGAGCACATAGCGCTGACCAATGCAGTGACCGCTGAATCTCTCTCTGACTCTGGGAACCATCTTCAGTGTGCCTGCCATGTGCGTGCTCGTGCGATCAGAAGGACTCTTGTGGACCCCCATCATATTCCATTTCATCCCGGCTAAGTACACGAAGTTCTTGGACATTTTGCAAATGCTGATGCAGTTCCAAACGACGATGAATGACATCAGAACCGATGTAGGAAACGCTACAAAGATGTCGCAGGTGGAGGTAAGTAGACAGACAGAGCCTGGCCTCCATCTGCATTCCGTAGGAGAACCTGTGCAATGAGTCGAACCCTCAGTAGCGGTGGCGGAAGAGAGATGCTAGGGCAAGAAATCGGCAACTACCGCATCATTAGAGAGCTTGGCAGAGGAAGCAGCGGAACGGTGTACGAAGGACTTGATGTAGAGCTGGGGAGAAGGGTGGCAATGAAGGTTTTGAGCGGTCCGCTCGGCCGTGATCCCCACGCGATGAAGAGGCTGCTGGCAGAGGCTCGGATCGCCAGTTCTCTCCACAGTCCGAACATCGTCAGCATCACCGGATTTGGCCGCACCCGACACGGCTACGGTTATGTGGTGATGGAGTTTCTGGATGGAAAGTCCCTGGCGCAGCGGCTTTCGGATATCGAACCGCTGCCAGATGCCGCTGAGCGACGGGCGAGACGGACTACTCTGTTAAGACTCTGTAGACAGATCGCAACCTCCATGAATGCTGTTCATGAAGGCGGAATCGTTCACAGGGATCTCAAGCCTGAGAACCTCTTCTTGGTGACCGATCCCTATGTGATTGGAGGGGAGCGAGCGAAGATCCTCGACTTTGGAATGGCCAAGGCACAAGAGGACTACGCTCGTGATCTCCGCCCGCCGTTTCCGGGTCTTACTCTGTTTGAGCCCACGCAGGCAGGAACCGTGATGGGAACCCCCGCCTATATGGCCCCCGAGCAGTGGCGTGCGATGCCAGTAGACGGACGTACCGATGTCTATGCGCTCGGTTGTATCTTGCATGAGATTGTCTCTGGAAGGCCTCCGTTTCTGGCAAATGAGCTGGAGCTACTGAAGACGCAGCACCTGCTCCAACCACCACCGCCTCTGCATTCTCTTACCGAACGGATAGGAATCGATCTGCCATGCCTGACCACGCTGGTTCGCCGAATGCTGGCCAAGTTCAAAGAGGATCGGCCATGGATGAAAGAGGTTTCCGAATCACTGCTGCAAATAGAGCAGGAGCTTGAACAGGTGATTGGTCCGACAGAAGAGCAGAGGCAACCACAGTCGGTCGGAATGACCACAGGGTCCGCGCAAGGAGTCGTTCGCTCGCGATTCCTACGTCGCATCTGGTTTCATTCAGGCCAGGGCTTCCGCGTATTGATGAGCTTCTTCTTGATGTGTCTGCTGGTCATCGGGGTCTGCATTGGAAGGTTCTACCAGACACGCAGTGGCGCTCAGGAAGAACGCTCATTGGTACAGATGCGGTAATCACTGTGCTTGCCCATGGGCGGCCCACGTCCAGCTCTCCGCTTGAATACCTGACAACGCTAAGCCCAGTCTGTCTGGGCAAGGCAACTTTTCAACGCAGGTTTCAGAACTCAACCACAGCTAGAGTGAACGAACGCCGGATGAGCACGACCACCGAGTGTCAACCCATTGGCCCGGCTGTTGCTTGACTCCCCTTGCTGGAGCACAAGCGGAGTTCTTCGGTCCTCCTTCTGTGCTTGGTGGGTTGCAGATGCAGGGGGATTGGTTCATGTCGTTGTGGTCTTCGGATGAGACAGAGCAGCAGACTACGGGCCGACGAGGCGATCTCGACAAGTCAGAAGCTGGGGAGACAAAACCCGGTGTCTGGAGTGCCTCGCGCTCGCATTCCTCGCGTCCTCCTCCAGTAGCAGGCGAGCAGCAGGACACACAAGCCCGAGGTCCACACCACCCCCACCTACCTGCCAGCAAGCATTCGTCTGTGGAGACGGCAAGAAGTGTGGACTACGCACTCCTTTACGGTGATGGTCCCATGGAAAACCTGCTGCCTCGGCTGACCGATCCCGGAAGTCATCAGCCAGGGAAGGACCATACTCCCAAACATGGAGGGGGCGGTGGTGGGGGCGGCGGCAGCGGTGGTGGCAACGGTGGCAACCCTGGCAACGGTGGCAGCGGTACAGGCGACCCTTCCGGCGGCGGGGCAAGTGGAGAGGGCGGCGACGATTCCGCTCCTAGTGGACCACCTACTGGCGCGGTCGGAAGTGCAGGCAGTGGGGCCCCAGCAGGTGTCCCTCCCGCTGTCCCTCCTGGAGGAGGGGAAGGCGGCGAGCATCGTGCTGGATCGACACCGACTACTCCTGGAAGTGAGGGCGATCGATCCCATTCCGCACCAGTGGGTAGCAGTGCCGGGGCTCCCAAACAGTCCGCTGCGGCAGCACCAGCGCCACTACAAGCAGCGGAGACCGCCAAGGCCACCTTCGATCAGTTCTCCGCAGCGACACCGACGGTTCAAGCACACTCCTATCAGAGTCTCGGTGGTCAACTGACGGCTGCGCTGGGCAAAGAGGAATGCGCGCTAAGCAAGGCAATTCCCGAGCTTACGGCCAAGCTAGAAGACGAAAGCGGGGACCATAAGGATTCTCTTCCGATCCAGGTTCCTTCTCATCAAAGCACGCTCGACACCACCCCGCAGCCGGTGCAGAAGGCTCCGCTGCCGGCGAAGACGGATCTGGGAAAGGCGAACCGACCGGCCGCGCCGCAGCTCACGCAGGATGCACAGGGAAAAGTCTCTCAACAACAAGTCGCGCAAGGTCTGCGTGGCATTCGAGCCCACGATTCCGAGATTCCCGTTTCTCCTTCGCCCAAGCCGGCGCTGAAGGCGACAGGAAGCAACGATCCCAAGCAAGCCGAGCAAAAGCAGAAACAAGCAACGTCTGAAGTGGAGTCCAAGCTAGCGACTTCACTGGCGGCCATTCACAAAGGCCCTGGTCCTGAAAAAGTACAGCCACTCAAGCTGGAGGAAAAGCACAAGGTCGATCTTCAGCACAAGTCCCAAGCGTACGAAACCGTCGCCCTAGATGGACACAAAAAGTTCATTGCGCTGGGACTGCCCGCTGATGTGCAAGCGAGCTTCGATGAACTGCATGCAGCCAAGATGACCGCGTCTCTGGCAGCGGCCAGAGCCAAGATGGATGCTGCCCACAATGAGCGAGATCAGCGTCGAGATGCAGAGATCAAAGGGGTCGAGCAAAAGGTTCAGCAGCAAAACAAAGAGGCTCAGCACAAGCAGGGGGAAGCAGTCCAAGCGGGACGCAGCAGCATTCAGAAGGAACGCGAACAGACTGAGGCAAAGTACAAGGCAGAGCGCGACAAGTTCGTTGCGGATTCACAGAAGAAATCAGAAGGGGCGAGCCGCGCCATCAAGACCCGCATCGATCAAGATCAGCGGCAGATCGACCACTCCTTCCAGAAAGCAGAATCGGATGCGCAGCAGCATGTAGAGGAGGGCGAACGGAAGGCGAGCGCGGCCAAGAAGAAGTCGGAAGATGACAGCAAGAATCAAAGCTGGTGGGACCGTGCCGTTGGCTTCATCAAAGATGCGATCAGCGCTCTCACTAGCCTGATCAGCGACATCTTCGATGCCGTTCGCAAGGCTGTGGCCAAGGTACTCGATGCCGCCAAGGAGCTGGCCTGTAAGCTCATCGATGCCGCCTGTGCGTTCGTCCAAGAGGCGCTCACGATCTTGGGCGAAGCGCTCAAGACGATGGTCTCTACGCTGATTGGTGGAATCTTCCCGGAGCTGGCGCAGCGGCTCTGTGACGCGATCGATAAGACGGTCGCCCAGGCCAAGGCCACGGTGCAAAAGATCGGCGATGATCTGAAGCAGAAGGTCTGCGCACTCATTGATGAATTCAAGTCTGCGATCGATGGCATCCTTTCGTTCTTCCAAAGTGCGGTGACGACGGTTCTGTCGATCGCAAAAGCGGTGATGAGCGGAGACTGGAAGGAAGTGGTCAAGCTGGCACTGGAGGCGGCGCTCAAGCTAGCAGGAATCGACCCCGAAGAGTTCTATGCAACGGTTGGGAATGTCGAGACCGTCCTGTCTGCGATTGTGCAAAATCCCGGTGCATTCATCGGCAACCTGATTCAAGCAGGCGTGCAGGGATTCAGACAGTTCGGACAGAACTTCGGCAAGCACCTGCAAAGCGGCTTTGTCAGTTGGCTGACCGGAGTCAGCGGTGAAGCCGGAATTCCGATGCCGATCGAAATGAGTCCGCAGGGGATCTTCAGCTTGATCACCGGCGTGCTTGATCTCAACTGGACCTCGCTCAAGGGAATGCTCACAGAGTCGATTCGCAAGAAGGGAGTGGCGGGTGAAAAGGTCGCGCAGAAGCTCTCCCAAGCGGAACTATTGGCCACCAAGGTTGAGGCCATCTGGCACAAGGTACAGGAGCTTGCCAGCGGCGGATGGGCCGGTCTGTGGCAGTACGTTGCAGACTATGTGGGAGGACTCACAGACACCGTCATTGGAAGTGTCAAAGACTTCTTGATGCAGCGGGTGGTGATGGCTGCGATCTCCAAGCTCGCCACGATGTGGAACCCGGTGGGAGCGATCGTTCAAGCACTCATTACCGCATGGAACATGTATCAGTGGTTCAAGGAGAACATGCAGCGGATCATGGGAGTGGTTCGCGCAGTGTTTGGTGCCGTTGGGCAGATTGTACAAGGGAATCTGTCGGGAGCGGCAAATGGCGTCGAAAAGGCGCTCGGTGGATTGGTCGCTCCGGCCATCGATCTACTGGCATCGATTCTCGGGCTCAGTGGATTGGGAGGACAGGTTCGCGGGGTCATCAGTCAGGTACGAACCCAGGTCCATGGACTCCTCCAGAAGGTCAGTGACAAGCTGGTCAACACCTTCTGGAGCCTCGCCGAAAAAGCTCTCAGCAAGCTGCGAGGAGACAAGACGGACAGTCACGCCAGCAAAGAGGAGCACCGTCCAGAGCCCGCACAGTCCGCACGAGATCAGCACTCCGCCCACGATCCAGCGGCTCCTTCTACCACCCCCAAACCGCAAGGAACCGATCCCGCCGCCACCCCACAGACTCCCAAGCCAGAAGGGGAGCAGCAGAGCAGTCCTTCCCTAGGCGCACACCTGTCTTTCCACGCAGGCAACGAAAGCCATGAACTGTGGTTTGAAGGAGACGCTCAAGACCCCGTCCTCATGGTCGCCAGCGACAATCCAGGGCCGGTACAGAAAAAGCTGGGTTACTGGAAACAGCAGCTAAAGACCAGCACCGCACCTGATGGAGAAAAAGACCGTATCCGAGAACTCATCCGCCAAGCCGGACACCTACGCGGAGTCGCAATCGCTGCCGCGAAGAAGCCGAATAACCAATCCCGCATTCAGGCAGCTCAACAAGATCTGGTTCGCAACCTAATTTCATTGTTCAAATACTTTGACGATCCCAATTATCAGGAAATCAACTCAGAGAAGGATCACATCCACAAGGGAGACTTCAATGGGGAGAATCGACACACTGGCGGAGGACACAGCGATGACAATTTCTCAGAACTCAAATCCAACGGTTACACAGAGATTGATGCAAATATAGCAAAGACTCTATCTGCAGATGAAGAAAAATATCAACGACAGGTAAAGCTATACAATCAGTATATTGCAAACCTTAAGAACTACAACAACAAAAAGAAGGCAGCATCCAAGTCTGGAGTTGTCTGCACTGACCCACCACCAGTTAAGGTAACGAAGCCGAATCCAACAGAGTTTGGCTTACCCGCCAACTACAAACTCCTGCGTAAGCAAAAGTTATATTATCAAGAAACAAACACAGACGGCAATAGTCTAGTCGGAGGCATCACTGACTCGAAGGAAAAGATCCACAGAGACGGACACACATGGTTTCCCCGTGACTGGTCACAAACTAGTATCGAGCATATCTCTCATACAATAGAGACATGCTCAATGAATAAGTCTCAAGATTCTCCGGGTGCAATTACATATCATTGCTACGTAAAAGTTGACAAACAAGGTCTGATCATGTTCTCTAATGACCCACGACCTGGATATACCAAGGTTAAGGTGATCCGGACCATTGGAGGCACCGCTACTGTCTTTCCCGAAATGAATCAATAGCCTCACGAACGGGTCTGTCCACAAAAATGGAGCGATATGTAATGAACAACCTGAACTCCGAGCTAATCACCAATCGCCTAAAAGCAACAGAGAACAACAGCACCGCCATACGAGTTAAAGATTACTCTATTTTGCAAGACTTACCGTCTTTGTTAGTTGATTTCCAGTATCTGGACCTCGCACATTTACTAATCAATTGGTCTTACGAATACCCGAGCGCGACCAATTTACTCTTGCTAGCTGTTGCACACTCAAAGAACGGAACCATCTATAATCTTGTGGCAGATGCACTGCTCAGCAGTATTGCCACATGGAATGAAGATAGCGATTGTAGTGTTGGAGCAGGCCAAGTTTTTTCGATGGCTTTTAGAAAATTCTCTGGCTTTGCTCGCGACTTTGTTGCTGACCGTCCTGAGGTTCGCAAGGCATGGGGCCTCAAAGAGGGAATCGACTATCATAGTCTTGGAAGGCTATCGGAAGATGAAAAATGGAATTCAGAAACCCCGTTACCAGACATTTCTTCAAACAGATCAATCAAATGTTTATTACGCCAACAAGGCATACCTTGTGGTCCATTAAATGACGAATGGGACGATAAGGCCAAAAGAGCGCTAGCCTACTTTCAGCTAGAGCATGGTCTTGAGTTAACAGGGGAACTCGACAACGACACAATGCTAGAACTAAAGGCCGCACGAGAGGAAGCGCAGTCAGAGAATGGATTTGGTTCATCTTCAAACCAATAGTCTGACCCAAGCCAGGAAGTTTGTTCGCCCTTCATCGGCCTTTTTGGTTCGGCCTTGCACCGGTGATCATGGTGGTGAGATGAGATGCGTGGTCTCCCGAGTTGCTCCAGATCGTCTGTTTCAAGTTGAAAGGACCGATTTGGCGGCGCCGGATCGGCTCTTTCATTTTGAAACACGCGTTCTTGGGCGAAAAAAGCAGCGCTGGCAGTTGAAATCACCCATCGGGCGGCTCTGGCTCGGCTCTTTCACTTTGAAACGGCCTCCTGGACGGCTCCGGCGCGGCTCTTTCACTTTGCAACGACCGCTTGGATGTCTCTGACGCGGCTCTTTCACTTTGCAACGACCGCTTGGATGCCTCCGGCTCGGCTCTTTCACTTTGAAACGGCCGCTTGGACGGCTCCGGCGAAGCTCTTTCACTCTGCAACGGCCCTTTTGGACCGCGCCGGACTCCTGTTTCGACCGGCGAAACCTGATCCGACCAGGCAAGATGGCTCAGCGTGGCTCAAGTCGGACGGATACTGCCGATAGGTGTGCGACGTAGATGCCGCCCTGGCCGTAGCCGCCCCGATCGCCGTAGACCCGCTGATGGCCAGCGCGGACCTCGTGGTCGGCGAACAGCATCCCGGTCACTCTCGCCCGTGTCCCACTCGGCAGCGGCGTACCCAGTCGTCGCCCGAGCATCTCCAAGCTGCGATCGACCCACACCCGCCCGATCGACAGCGGCCCAATCGGCCCCCGCTGCCAAGAAATCGCACCGATGGTGGTGATAAAGCGCCCGTGCCAACGCTCGGGATCTAGCTCCAGATCGACCAGGCTGACCGAGACCGGACCACCGATGGCTCGACGCAAGTCTCGCTCTGGATCGGACAGGCAGGGAGCCGAGCCAGAACCGCCCTCACCCCACCCCATCGTCACCAGTCGATTGCGTCCTTCACTCGGGACCGCCGAGAGGACGCGCACTAACTCTGGCCGCGCAGCCGTCAACATACAGAATTGATTTGCTTCGGATCTTAGAATGACTTTGGCCCAGCGGGCGACGACTTTTGGGCTTTTTCGTAAAACGCACGGGCTGTGCCGGTGTACTTTGGTCGGCCCATGCAGACCCTCACCGTTCTGATTACCGGCGCATCGAGTGGCATCGGTGCCGCCATGGCCAAAGAGTTTGCGCAGCGTGGCGCTCGGCTGATCCTCGTCGCCCGTCGCACTGACCGTCTCGATTCGCTGGCTAGCGAGCTGCGCCAAGGTGGCAGCGAAGTCCTGGTCGTCGCAGGTGATGTGACTCGCGATGGCGACCTCGAACGCGCCACCGAACAGGCTTTGCAGACCTTCGGCGTCCTCGACGTGGTCGTCGCCAATGCGGGCTTTGGGGTGCAGGGACTCCTCGCCAAGCTGAAGCTCGACGATGTCCGCCGCCAGTTTGAAACCAACGTCTTTGGCGTCTTGCGCACCTTCTACGCCACCCACACTGCCCTCAAAGAGTCCAAGGGCCGCTTTGTGATCATTGGCAGCGTCTCGGGCTTCTTCTGCGCACCCGGCACCATCCCCTACTCGATGAGCAAGTTCGCGGTTCGCGCTCTCGCCGAGGGACTCGAATACGAGCTGGCCCGCGACGGCATCAGCGTCACCCACATCGCGCCTGGCTTCGTCGAATCCGAGATCTCGCTGGTCGATAACCAAGGCGTGCTTCACGACACCCCGCCGCGTCCCAAAGCGCCGCAGTTTTTGTTCATGAAGACGCCCAAAGCCGCCCGTCAGATCGTCGACGCCATCATCGCCCGCGAGCCTCTACGAATCATCACCGGCCACGGCAAGATCCTGGTCAGCGCCAGCCGCCACGCGCCACGGGTGCTGACCGGCACACTCAAGCTGCTCTCCGGGCGCGTCGCCAAGCTCACCCCACAGTAGACCACACCGCATGACCGATAGCATTGTCAGCGCTCGCTCTGGACTCGGTCTGGACCCCCTGGCCAGCACCCTCTTCGATGTCATCGTTGTTGGGAGCGGAGCCGGCGGCGCGATGTTTGCCAAAGAGGCGGCTCGGCTCGGGCTGTCGGTGCTCGTTCTCGAAGCAGGCAGCCATCACCTTCCGGGCCAGATGAACCAGCGCGAAGGCGACATGCTACCCAGGCTATTTTACGACGCAGGAGGTCGCTGTACCGACGATGGCGCGGTGATGATCCTGCACGGCATCGGCATCGGCGGCTCGACGGTCCACAACACCAACTTGTGCAAGCGCGCCCCGGACGAGGTGCTCCGCAAGTGGGTTACCGATTACGGCTGTGCTTCCTGGACCCCCGAGCAGCTCGCCGAGGACTACGCCGCCGTCGAAAGTGAGCTGCACGTAAGCCCGCTGCGCGCAGACGATGAGAATCGCAACAACGCCATCATGCGACGGGGCGTCGAAACGCTCGGCTGGCGCGGCGGCTTGCTGGCCCACAACCGCATCGGCTGCCAACGTTCCGGCTTCTGCGAGCTGGGCTGTGCCTACAACGCCAAAGAAAACGCCGCCAAGATCGTCCTTCCAGAAGCGCTGCGGCTCGGTGCGCAGGTGGTCGCGGATGTCCGGGTCATCCAGATTCGCCACGATGGAAAGCGGGTCCAAGGCGTCCTTGCGGCGGTCCGCAACGAAGATGGCAGCGACGGACGAGCAGTCCAGCTTCAGTCCAAAGCGGTGTGCGTCGCGGGCAGCGCGATCCTATCGCCAGCTCTCCTTTTGTTCAGCCAGATCCCCGATCCCCACAAGCAGGCCGGTCGGTCGCTGCGGCTCCATCCAGGGGTCGCCGTCGGAGGTCGCTTTGCCGAGCCGGTCGAAGCCTGGAAAGGCATCCCGCAGAGCTTCGAGTGCACCGAAAAGCTGTCCTTTGCCGAAGGAGCGGAGGATCGCTGCTGGCTGATCCCAGCCTTTGCTCACCCCGGTGGTTTCGCCGGACTCCAACCAGGCTTCGGACGGTCGCACGCCCAGGCAATGCGCGACTATGCGCACACGGCCGTGGTGGCCGCGATGCTCCACGATGAAAGTCGCGGCATCGTTTCTGTCGATGGCAACGGACTGCCCAAGGTCCACTACGAGCTGACTGCTGCCGACGCCAAATCGCTGCTGCGCGGGATCAAAGCCTGTGCCGAGATCTTGCTCGCGGCCGGAGCCGAGCAGGTGATGGTGCCACTCGCCCGACCCTTTACGGCCAAGTCGACCAGTGAGCTGTTGCCGCTGCTGTCTCATCGTTATCGTCCGCTCGATCCGCTGCTCACCTCGGTTCATCCGATGGGCAGCTTGCCGATGGGCCGTGACCCACGCCGCGCTGTGGTCGATGAGCACGGTCGTCATCACCAGCTTGGCGGGCTCTACGTCGCGGATGGCAGCCTCTTTCCGACCTCTATCGGAGGCCCACCGCAGCTTACGATTTACGCAACCGGACGACGGGTGGCCCACGCTGCCGCCCATGATCTCCGTCATGGCTAACCCCTATTCGGCAAAAAAAAGACGGCTGTGGCAGCTCGGACGGATCGCCGTGCTGACCGCTGGCTTGGTTTCGTCCTCGGGCTGCGCCGCTTGGTATGACCTGTTTCAGCGCGACAAACCCCGGCCCGAGCTGTACGCCGAAGCGCAAGCGCAGCCCAAACCCCCAGCCACCGATGTCGCGGTGGTGCTTGGCTGTCCGGCCAATCCCGATGGAACGCCATCGCTGTGTCTGCGCTGCCGAATCAAAGCCGCGCTCGCCGCCTACCAGCGCGGACAAGTACGCGCCGCGATCTTCGCAGGTGGTGCCGCCCACAACCGCTTCATCGAAGCCGCCGTGATGGCCCGCGAAGCCGAGCGGTTGGGCATGCCCCGCGAGGTCATCTTCCTAGAGAGCGAATCGCTGACCACCTGGCAAAACCTCCGCTTTACCAAGCGCATCATGCAAGAGCACGGCTTCAGCACTGCCCTCCTCATCTCGACCAAAGACCACCTGCCGCGAGCCCGCCGATTCGCGGACTACTACGGAATCCCTACCGCACTGTCTGCTTGCGAAGACGCCCTCCGCTCGCCCGCAGCAAGCGGCCCGCCGTAGTGCCTGTCCTGTCGATTCCCTTCTCGAACATCGGCTTCAGCAATATGAGTATTTTTATATGCCTCTTTTTCATGCCCTCCGCGTGCCACCTGCAAGTAGGAGTGACTGAACCACAATCCTGACAATCCCTACCCCGTTTGTGGCGTTCGTGATCTAGACTCGCCGCGCTGTGCTAGGCCGCCTGAAATCCATTTACGCTGAGTTGCCACGCGTCTATTGGACGATTTGGCTGGGCACGCTGGTGAACAAGCTGGGCAGCGTGGTGGTGCCTTTTCTGGCGCTGTATCTGACCCAAGAGCGGTTGTTATCGAAGGCATTGGCCGGTCTGCTGATCTCTCTGTACGGGGTGGGAGCGATCTTGGCCGGACTCACTGGTGGCATGCTGGCCGACCGTTACGGACGACGAGTCACTCTGCTGCTTTCGCTGTTCGGTGGCGCGGTGGCGACGCTGGGCATCGGCTTTGCTCGCCAGCTATCGATCCTGGCGCTGTTTACGTTTCTGGTGGGATGGCTCGGTGAAATGTACCGCCCTGCGGTGGCGGCGCTGATCGCGGACGTGGTGCCACCTGAAAAAAGGACGCGGGCGTACGGCCTGCTCTACTGGGTGATAAACCTGGGCTTCGCGGTCGCGATGATGGTGGGAGGCCTGGCCGCAACCAAGAGCTTCCTTTCGCTGTTCCTGTTTGACGCCACGACGATGGCTCTGTACGGCGTGCTGGTCTTTGTGAAGGTTCCAGAGACCCGCCCCGACCATGTAGACGCAGCGCCCGGAACCGCTCGACCGGGACTCCTTGACGTCATCACGGATCGCACCTTCCTGGTGTTCGTGTTGCTGATTTTCGGAATTGCCCTGGTCATGTGGCAGACCGGTACCAGCGCGCCCATGGACATGACGGCCAAGGGACTGTCCAAGAGCACCTATGGCACTCTGTTTGCGATCAACGGCGTGCTGATCGCGCTGCTTCAGCCGCGCATGACCTCGTGGCTGTCCCCCAAGCCGCGTGCTCCGGTGCTGGCGATTTCGGCGCTGGTGTTTGGTCTGGGCTTTGGTCTGTTCGGATTCGTCAGCAGTGTCGCCGGATACGCGGTGGGCATTGCGATTTGGACGCTGGGAGAGATCGCGCACCTGCCGACCTCAAACACTGTGGTAGCGGATCTGGCCCCGACGGCGCTGCGCGGTCGCTATCAGGGAGTGTACAGCATGGCGTGGGGATTTGCGTCGGTGGCGGCCCCGATTGTGGGCGGTGCGGTGCTTGATGGTCCAGGGTCCAAAACCCTGTGGGTGGGCTGCGGACTGCTGATGGTTATGGTGGGCGGCTGCCATCTTGCCATCGGGCCTGCCGTGCGAAGACGCGCCATCAAACGGCAGTAGACGGTCACTCCCAACCGAGCCCGGGAGGGAGCGACCGTGCGGTGCGGCCAACCCCGCTTACGGACGAATCGGCAGCGTGGCCGTCAAGGCCTGCTCGCCCCGCAACATCCGCCCAGCTTCCCCACCGACCCGTAGATACCAATCGGACGGGAGTGCTTCGCCATCCACGTTCAGCGGGACCAGACTGCATGAAACGGGCAGCGCGCTGCGGGTCTCGGCCAGCTTGAACATCGCCGTGCCTTCATCGACCTCATCGAACATGGCACCAAAGAGTGTGGTCGCTCCCGCACCGATGGCGTTGTACGCTTGGCGCCAAAAGAAACGTCCACCGCGACGAGGAATCTGGTTGATCGGGGACGCCGCTCCCATCAAGTTGCGCCATGAGAAACCGGGCCACAAAACGGGCATATAGCCGATTCCCACACGCCTGGTTTCGGCCAGATCAGGGGTCAAGCGATCGCGCTTCCAGACATCGGCCCCGGCATCATCGATGAAGCCTCCGACCGACCACGGACTTAGGACATCATAGGAGCGGTACACCGCTGCCCAGCCCGCGTCGCTGCGTGAGTCTCCGCTGAGTGTCCGCCACCCCGACGGAACGCCACCAACCAGCGTCACTTGATAAGAGGCCCCCGCCGTGGTCTTGAAATACCGGACAAGTTCCTGGGCTTGAGCCACAGTGCCCGGACGATCCCGATACCCCAATCCCCAGATCACCAGCACCGGCCGGCCCTTGTGACGGAGGTAGTTGGGGCTATCGGTCAGCTTCAGATCATCGACCAGATGGGTAAAGTCGCGCTTCAGATCATCGACCAGCGTGGCTTCCGGCTGACCGGACACGTCGTACATGATGTTGAAGACTCGCCCCGTCGCCTCAGCAGCGTCCCGCACATTCCTGGCCACCTGGTCTCGAAACGCGAAAAAGCGTGGATCGCGAAGCTCTGATGAAAAGCGCTGGAGCATCACGCCATCGAGATCCGCATCGCGCATCCACTCAAAGTGGCGACGCACGGTCTGGGATCGATTGGCCGAATAGACCACCGCCGGCGAGCCATCGGGCAGCGTCATTCCAGTCTGACATTTTTCGCCGCTCGATAGCTCGCGGACGTCCGGCCACAGGTCCACGGTGAGGTTGCCACAGCTCGCGGTGTTGTCCCGGAACCAGTGGACCCAGCCATCGATTGGAGTCCCATCTCGCGGACAGGAAAACCAGCCCTGATAGCCAAATAGCAGCTTGCGATCGAGGGTGCTGGCATCCACGGTGGTACGCGGACAAGTCACCACCACGTCGCTTTTGACCGTCGCCCCAAACCAGCGCACAAACTCGTGCACCATCTGCCAATCGGTGACATAGCGGCCCGGCGTTGGGGGTGCGGTCAGTGCAAATTGGAAGCGATAGGTAGCTCCGGGGGGCACCGTCGTTCCGGGGGGCAGATAGACGCGGGTGTCGCTGGTATAAAATGGGTCGCTATCGTCGACCGTGCCGAGCTTGAAGGTCGAATCGGTCCAGGTCGCGGTCCCTCGATTCTGTACCGTCACCGCTGCCGCGAAGCTGCCGCCACAGCTCATGCTGGTCGGAAGCGTCGCGCTGACGATCACTGCATCATCGGGGAGCACTTGCTCGCGTCGCTTGTCCGATTCGGGATCGCTGCCCATGGGTAGCGAGGCCGCCGGATCACAGGCGCTCGCCCCCAAGAAAAGCAGCAGCACCGCCCTCCTCCGAGCGGAGTACAGCCGCGCTACCCGTTTCGGAACAACCACAGCAGCGTTCATTTTGTCCATCATCGCTATTCCGCCCGATCCTCGGCCAAGTTCTCAAAGCGGGTGTACTGATTCAAAAACGCGAGCCGCGCCGTTCCCGTAGGACCGTTTCGCTGCTTGCCGATGATGATTTCGGCGACACCCCGATCCGGTGATTCCTTGTTGTAGAACTCATCGCGATAGATAAAGCAGATCACGTCGGCGTCCTGTTCGATGGCACCCGACTCACGCAGATCCGATGCCATCGGTCGTTTGTCGGCCCGCGACTCGACCGAGCGATTGAGCTGCGACAGCGCCAGCACCGGCACCTTCAGCTCTTTGGCCAGCGCTTTGAAGCCTCGGGAGATCTCGCTGATTTCCCGCTCGCGATTCTGCTCGCGACCCTGCGGCGTTCCGTGAACAAGCTGCAAGTAGTCGACGACCACCAGCCCGATCTGCTCCAGCCCCTGCGGAAAAATCGACGAATCCGAGCGCCAGCGTCGACACTTGGCCCGAATCTCCATCAGCGACGGCGAGCCACTGTCATCGATCCAAATCGGCGCTTCGGCGATCCGACCGGCGGCTTTGGTGATGCCAATCCAGTCACGCGTTTCCAAGAATCCAGAGCGAAGCTTCTGCGATTCCACGCGGGCTTCGCTGCACAAGACACGCTCGATCAGCGACTCTTTGGACATTTCGAGCGAGAACACCAGCGTCGGCACCCCGTGATTGAGCGCCGCATTTTGGGCACAGTTCATCACAAACGCGGTCTTACCCATCGAGGGACGCGCTGCGATGATCACCAAGTCGCCCGGCTGAAATCCCGCCGTCATTTCGTCGAACTTGGAGTAATCGGTGGCCACTCCGGTGACCGCTTGTTTGCGCGAAAAGCGCTGCTCCAGGGCCTTGATGGCATTGTGCAGTACGCGACGGACTGGTTCGTAGCTCTGCCGGTTTGAGCGATTGGCAATCTCGAACACCGCTTGCTGCGCTTGATCGATGTAGCCGTCGACGTCGATCTCGTCGGAATAGCCGCGCTCTTGGATCGACGAGGCCGCCAGGATCAACCGCCGCGCCGTACCTTTTTCGCGGATGATGCGAGCGTGGTGAGCAATGTTCTCAACGGTGCCGACCTTGTTGAGCAGCTCGGCCAAATACGCTTCACTGCCATGCGCCGACAGCTTGCTCAGCGTGCCGCTCTGCCGCATCTGCTCCGCAACCGTGATGAGGTCGATCGGTCGCGAGCGCTGGTCGAGGTCCACGATCGCCGCATAAATGGCTTCGTGCTTGGCATCATAAAAGTCGTCGGCGTTGATGATGTCAGCGACGAGTGTCATTGCTCGACCAGAAAAGAGCAGCCCGCCGATCACCGACTCTTCGGCATCGACGCTGTGCGGCAAAATCCGCCGGACCGGCACACTCGCCGAGGAAGACCCCAAAGCCGCCGGAGCGGTATGTACCGCAACTCCCGAGGAACCCGTCGCTGAGCGGTCGTTGGCAGAAAAGCGCTTGGTTGGCACGGCGGCACTCTACCACGCAAGCCGCGCTGGCACTCGCAACCATGCCACCGCCTCACCAATGCCCTTATAATCAAATCGGGCGAAGAGGCGACCATGTCACCAAGTGATCCTCCGTACCGCTGCATGGTCTGTCAGACCTGGAATCAGTATGGGTTTGCGGCGTGTAGTGGCTGCGGAACCATGCCGCTGCCGAAGACCAATCCGCGTGACAAGCAACTTGGGAAGATCGGCAACGCCTGGCTTGCTCTGTCTCGCATCGCTGTACTCGTCGAGCTAGGCGGAACGCTCGTCATTGCCTTCCGCGTCGGCCAAACGCATCCCAACGGTGACCAGGTGCTCTTCGCAATCGGCCTGTTCTTCGCGTTCGGCTACACCTTGGATGGAATCCTCGGTAAGGAACGGCGTCAGAGCCCGCTCAGCTATTTTGCGGCCTGCCTGTTTTCGGTCCTTCTGTCTGCCCTGCTGTACTCGGTCGACCTGCTGCACGCCGCCGGGGCCAACCTCGCCGCCACAGTGCTTCTGGGGGCGGGTTTCCGACAGCGCTACCTGCGTGACCAAGTCCGCTAACACCGCGAGTGTCACCAACCGGTCCGTCCACTGACTGCCGAACCGGGGCGAGATCCCCAGATATCTGGAACTGGCTAGGGCGAGGACATCACCGACGGGGCCAATCGCATCACCGCGTACAGCAGCGCGGCCACAATCAGCATCACCAGCGACACCCACACAAACGGAATCCGCTCGTACAGTTTGCGCCGACCAAAGAACCGTCCCCGAGAGCGCCGCTCGATGAGCTGCGGCACTCGCTCCGACAGATCCGTCGGTGGAGCCACCGTCCCCAGTCCCGCCAAAAGCGACCGCGTCTCGGCTGCGGTCTGCTCATCTTCTAACGAACCATGCGCAGCGCCGGGAACTTCGCCCTCTGCTGGGTCGCTTGCTGCTGATTTGGTTCCCGCTTGCTCGCTCATCATCCTCTCCACACGTCTTGGCCTTTGCGACGACTACTTGGTGTGCCGCGCAATCTCTTCTTTGAGCACCAGCCGCGCCCGATGGAGCCGCGACTTGACGGTACCTTCGGCGAGGCCGGTCACCTGCATGATCTCTTCGTACGACAGCTCCTCGACATCGCGCAGCACGAGCAGCAGTCGGTGTTCTTCATCGAGCTTGGTAATCGCCCGCTGGACGATCGAGCCAAGCTGAAGACCCTCGAGCGCCTCGACCGGGCTGGCTTGCTGCTGACCGAGTGTGCTCGACGACGAACCGAGCAGCTCGCGCTCTGCGGCATCATCCAGCTCGCCGGTCTGCTTGTGCGCCCGTCGCTTGAGGTACTTGATGCGATTTTTGCAGTGATTGGCGGCGATCCGATACAGCCAGGTCGAAAACTTGGAGTCGCCACGAAAGCTGTCGATGGACTTAAAGACGGTGACGAAGACCTCTTGCGAGACATCCTCGGCCTCGGCTTGGCTACCGAGCATGCGATAGACCAGGCCATAGACCTTGGTTTGGTACAGCTTGACGCACTTTTGGAAGGCCTTTTCGTCATGCTGCTGAAGCCGCCGAATCAGCTCGCCTTCATCGCGAAGATCCATTACGGACCGCCCTCACCACTGGGGATGACGTCGCGCAGGATCCGAAAACCGATGAGCATCACCGTCTCTTTGCCCGCATTGACGGCCTGACGCACCGACACGTCGAGCGCAAACCCAGGATCGCTACTCATGTATCCAAGGCCGAAGGTCGCATGGTGACGATGCAGGTTGTCGTCATACAAGTAGCCAAGCCGAAGCGGCACCTTCCCGGCAATTGCGTACTCTCCACCGATGCCAAAACGCACCGTGGTTCGTCGTACCGTCTCGCCGCAGGTCGCTCCGCTCATGTCGACACAGGTCTCGTTGCCGGTGAAGTTTATCACGGTGTCCGCCGCAAGCATCAGCCGGTCGGTGAACTGATAGCCCAGCCCGATCCCCAGCAAGGTCGGCAGCTCATAGCCGTGCGGCCACAGGTTTTGCCCGACCACTCCGATGTGCAGCCCGCCAAACGGTCGCACGGTCGCACCGACATCAAAGGTGACGACATGACCGACCGAGCCGAGGTCGACGCCATTTTCGGCATCAATCCGACTATCGGCCGCCGACTGTCCCGGTGGTGCCATGTCCTGGCCAAGCTGCGAACGGAGCGTGTAATAGCCGTATTTGAGCGTGGCCCCAATCGACACCCGCTCTCCGATGGGAACCGCCAGGGCCGTGCCGGATTCGTGGCCGGTGCGGATGATCTCGGCCCCTTGTACGGTCTGCGCAAAGCTGTCGCCACCGTTGCGGAGGCGGTAGGCAAAGTGTGGCGTTTCGTGAAGGTAGTTGTAGTACAGCCCGAGTGCAAAGTGACTATTGGTGATCGAATCAGACATCGAGGCGTGCAGGAAGTGACCAACCGACGGCAAGCGCAGGCTGTAAAAGCCGCTCACCTGAAACTGCTTGGTCAGGGCCAGCCCCGAGGGATTGAGCAGCATGCCCTCGCTCTGAGTCGCCATCGCCCGCAGCGAGTCACCCATCGCCAGCGAACGCAGACCGACCTGTGGCTCCGCGCCGTGGGCCGTCGGGATCGCCGTGAGTAGCGCTGCAATCCCAAAGCACCTAAACACCAGAACCCGCCGCGACTTGGCACACATGGGCCCCATCATAGCGCTTGTGGAGCCACACCGATCTGCTTCAGCCAACTCTCGATCTCACGCAGCTCGCCGCTTGGGGCCGTCCACAGCTCGGCGGGGGCCAGGTCGCGGAGACCCCACGGCTGCGGCACGCCACGGGTCAGCACAAACGCCTCGCCGCCGAGTCGACCGAGCACCGCCGGACAGATCGTAAGCTGCTCGACCAGGTCATCATCGAGGCTCTCGACCAAGTCTTCGTCGTACGCGGGCAGCACAAACGGCAGGCGACTGCGCTCGGTGACCTGCGGCAGGTTCGACAGATCGACCTCGACGAGCCCGCGCTCGCACGACAGCGTCAGCCGACTATCGACCACGCGCCGCTCGACGAGCAAGATGTTGCCAAGCGGCGACTGAAACACCGGCAGCCAGCCTTCCAAGTGTCCGGTGCGCGAGATATCGGAAAAGGTCAAAAGATACAATCGGTCGTCGTGCATCTTGCGCGCCAGCAGCCCCCCCGGAACCGGCACCACCTCGACGATGCCATAGTCATGGAGCGCCACCGTCTGCGGACCACCAATCAGCCAGCTCCCCGGCTGGTGGGGCGTGCAGCCAAAGAACACGCTCGACGAGCCACAGCTTCGGATAAAGCGCGCAATCACGGTGCCGACATCCATCGCGTTACCCGGATCCTTGAGCCGTCGGTCGCCGTTGAAGATGTAAAAGTCGTCGCGGAGCGCGTGAATGCTGTCGAAGTGATACAGCCGCTCAGGGACTCCGTCGCCGCTTGCGTCCGGCCAGCGCAGCGCCATCTTTTCGCCGACCCGCAGGCTTTCGCTCGTGAGCTGCTCTGGTTGGGATGGCAGTGCCAGGTAGATCCGTCCCTGCGACGACAGCGCCAAAAACAGCACACCCCGAGGTGACAGTCCTCGTTGTTTCAGCGTGCCGAGCGAGCGCAGCAGCGCGACGTGTTCAGAGTAGCTCTCAATGTGCATGCGAGACAGATTGCTTGGTAGCAGACCCTAGTTGTCAAGCGCAGATTGGACTACCTGCAGACTTAGCCGAAATGCTCGATCCTGCAAAGGCGATTGCCATACACTCGGACCATCTTGCCAACCGCTCCAGATCATGAGCGAGAACACTTGCGCCGACGGGCTGCTCGTCGAGTACGCGCCACGATTCGCTTTCTACGGCTGGTGATTCAAAAGTTCTCGGTCAGCTTCTTCATCATCTGGATTCTGCTCGGGCTGGGAACGCTGGTGATTCATGCCTATGCCCGCAAGGACGGCGTCCAGCCCGACTACCTAGAGAGCCTGTTTGCGACCTACAGCCTGTTTAGCCTGGAGTCGATCTATCCGATTCCCAAACAGTGGCTGGCCCGAGCTGTCTACTTTGCCTATCCGCTGATCGGTCTGCTCGTCGTCGCCGATACTGTGGTGAGAGCAACCCTATTGCTGTTCTCGCGCCAAGAAAATCAGAAGGAGTGGACCCGCGTGCTTGCCTCAACGTATCGCGATCACATCATCCTGTGCGGACTCGGTCACGTCGGTTATCGCATTCTGGAACGACTCCTTCACTGGCACCTTGATGTGGTGGTGATCGAAAAAAATACCGAGTCATCGTTCCTCACCCGCACCCAGCAAATGGGAGTCCCGGTTCTGCTGATGGATGCGCGGCAAGAGGAGTCGCTCGAAGCCGCAGGACTTCATCACGCCCGCACGCTGGTGATTGCGACCAATGATGATCTGGCCAACGTCGAGATTGCGCTCGATGCGCGACGACTCAACCCGCACATCCGGGTGGTGCTACGGATGTTCGATGAAAACATCGCCAACAAGCTGCGCGATGCATTCCATTTGGAAGTAGCGTTTTCTTCCGCTGCTGCGGCCGCACCGCTGGTGGCCGCTTCCGTTCTAGATCTCGACATCTTAGGAAGCTTCACTCTCGACGGGCGCGAGCTGTTTACGGCCAAGATTGCGGTGGGCAAAGACTCCGCGCTCGTGGGAATGACGATTGCCATGCTGGTCGAGACCCATCGCGTGATGGTGCTGTCGCGCAAGTGCGGCGAGACGCCCAGCCATCTGGGACCGACTCCCGCAGAAAAAATCGAAGCCTGCGATGTCCTGGTCCTTCACGGAGAGCTGGACACGCTGCGTAGACTCGGTCGATTGGCCCGTTAGGAGTCTCCTGATCATGATTGCATCGCACCGCACACTGCTTTGGGGTCAAGCGGCTGGTGGTTTGGCCGTCAACTTCTTCCTGAACGGAGCGGTCCCGATCAACAACAAAATGCACTTTCCGACGCTGAAACTGTTGTCGGAGGGCTGTTTTTTGGGTGGGAGGTGTTGGGATTCTGTACCGATCGGTAGGGGAGGCTGCCCCTCCTTTAGGAGTGCTCCTAAGACCCCGATCGGAGCACTTTAGGGGGCGCATAGGAGGGGCTCAGGGGAGACGTGCGGATACTGTTTTTATGGCCATATCTGTTGGTTCCTAATGCTGAAGAAAAGTTGTTTGCGAAGTGGTCGCTAAGGCCCGAAGGAACGCTACATGGGCTGCGGCGCTTTCCCGAGCTTCTTCGGCGTGATCATTTTGCAGGGCTGTACGCACGGGGCATTCCCACCGCGAGCGCTACGTCCGATCCGGTCGCTCCGGCCGTTTAATGGTCGTCAGGCCGGAAGCCTCTCTGCCGCCGCGAGGCCCAGGCGCAGGAGAAACTCCCAGGCTGCCGCCACCGTGCGAAGCCCCATACGACGCTGCGTCGCCTGAAGCTGCGCATAGGTCGTGGGTAAGATGCGGACGCACACTCCTTTCCTGCCGCTGTCTGGCCCATCGTAGAGATGCGGGTCACCAGCGACTCCGGCCAGCCAACCAGGGACTCCATCCCCGCCGACGGACCTACGAGTCATCGCGGCAGTCAGTCGATGGACGGCATCATCCAGCGCATCCAGACGCGGCAGGATCTCAGTTATCGAGAGATCCGGGGATGGGGATCGCGGCATGGATGGAGGGCGGGGCAGAGGGCGTGACGGACTCTCGCTACTTGGTGCATACCTCACCGACTCCACCGAGGCTGGCGGATCGTTCCTGAGCGAGGCGGTCCAGTCTCCGTCCGACTCTCCGTCGTCCTTCGACCACAGAGGGCCTTTCATTCTGTCTTCGTGGCCCTGCACCTCGTTCAGAAGCGTGTCCTTGTCCAGCCTCATTCTTCATCATCCCAACCAGGCACGTAGGGAGCGCGCGACGACGCAGCAGGCGGCGCGGGCCAGGAGTGATGCGGACGCGCCCGTTCCCAGGCCATCTTGGCAAACGTCTCGACGGCGCTCAGAAATGTGACCGTGCTGCGGCCCGTCCGAGGCAGCGTCCAGACCGACTCGCCGCTGTCGTGCGCTTGCTTGATGCGCCTGGTCTTCAGCAGTGGCTCAGGGAAGAAGTCCAGCGTGCGCCCCAGGATCTGCTCCATGACGCCGACGTTGTGCTGCCAGTCGTCGGCATCCTCTCGCCCCAGCCGAACCAGAATGATGTCGCTGTTGCTGGGAGTGCGCTGGAGCATCGTGACGATGTTGCGCGCCGCATCCGCCCCGTCCACCGTCGCCACGATCAGGACTCCCGGCAGACTCCCGCCTTTTACCTCGGGCGGTGTGTCAAGCACCGCGATGTCATACGTGCCCAGCCCCATGCGCTCCGGTCCTTTTCGGTACAGCACATCAATCACTTTTTCGCCCCGGATGCCGGTCACACTGACGGTCCCCGAGCCGTAGTGCCGGGTCGCGATGGCCCCTTCGGCACGATTCACGCCGAGCCGAAACCGCGCGTCCTCCTGCGTGTCGCAGGTCATCAGCAGCACACGCAGACCGGCAAAGGCCAGCCGCTCCGCGATCGGAACCGCCAGCGCAGTCTTGCCAGCCCCTCCTTTGTAGGAGGCCACCACCACCGTCGGCAGCAGCGGCGCGAACAGGCCAGGTGGATCTTGAGTGACTCGGGAAGATCGAACAGATGGCATCGGAACACCTCGCGATATCAGGAAATATCGGACCAACGTAAGACGCATTACTACAAAGGCAATGGCACGGTAACTCACTGATAACGCGACAAAATCAGAAACAGCGCTTTGTTCACCGACGGAAAGCACCGGATCGACTATTTCGCGGAAGCTAAAATTCGTGCCTACTTATATGGAAATATCGGCACTGATATCACGACGGCGGACACCGTGATATTGAGCAAACCAGCGCTGATATTACGAAGGCGGTCGATGATATCACCGTGATATCACTCCGTCGCTCACGGCAATATCATGGTGATATCACGCTGCCGGGCCTGATATCACGCGGTCGGTCGGTGATATCACGCAGTCGGTCGGTGATATCACCGGGTCGGCGCAATCGCCGTGGTTCGCGGGAAGCGTGTCCTACATCGGGCGGGCGAGTTTTTGGCTGTCCAAGCTGCGGGCCTGAGGTAGACGGAGTCCCAAGCAGACCGTGCTCTTTTAGGTCAGATCGAGCAAGGGACCATCAGATGTTGTGTTTCAGAGGGTCGTCGTCGCGGACTCGATAAGATCGCTGGGCACAAACGGAGAAATGACTACTCGGTGTCGTCTGGCTTGTCGTCTATGACGGCAGCGAGCGCGGTCTTGGCGGCTTTGGCGCTCGGATACTTGCGCCACGATAACGCTTGCTCTGTCAGCGAGAGCGTGACGACGGAGTACCGATCGCGCGCTGACTGCCGACCGAGCCACTCCACCGCGACGAGCAGTGTGGAACGATTGCGACGGACGGCCAGCGGACGCCAGAAGGCATCCTTTCCCGTCGAAGCGCGGCGGAGATAATCCTCCGCCCATGCTTCACCGGGCTTGCTTAGATCGAGCTTGGCGACAATGGTTGGCGGACGCTTCTGGTAAAACACACGACGACGGCAAGAGACACTTGTGGCAGGGACATGGCACGGCATACACTGCTCCTGTTCGCGTCGGGCTGGGCTTTACTAGGGCTTGTCAGTCCGACGCGGGCGAATGGCTCGATCGGCAAAACACCGCCGTCGAGCCTGTTTTGTTTCCGGGCATCACTACCCGTATCTACCTGTTACCTAATGTTCCCAATGAAGACAAGATTTCTCGTCATTTTTCGACTGAAACTTTGCCAATTGGAAAGTCAGAGGCCTTGCGTGCTACCGACTTCGGGTGGTTCGCGGACGCAAGAATCCTGGCTATGAGCGCTTTCCTTCTCGTCTGAGGAAGGCGCTCCGTAGTGCAGGTCAAGGTCAGACAGTCCCAGCTGCTCGCTCGACGCTCGCAGGGTGGGAGCAAGGGCTGCGAGTACCACGCATTGATGCCGTCGAGCAGGTTTCCTATGCACTCGGGCTGTCGCCTGCATTCCTGGCTTTCGGCATCGAGGCGGACTCCAGCCAGCCCGCCGAGGGCTTGCGCTGCGCGGGGGTGGGCTCACGACTGCGGCAGATTCGCACCGAGCGAGGGCTGACGGTGCTTGCCCTGGCGACTGCTGCCGGATTGAGCCACAGCGCTGTGCGATCCACCGAGACGGAGGCCAGCATGCCCAGCATTGCGACCGTCGAAGCGTTCGCGATAGCCCTCGGCGTGTCCCCGGGTTGGCTCGCTTACGGGCTCGGACCGGTGGAGTTACCAGGACGGAGACGTGCGGCGGTGTCGCCAGCACCAAGCCTCGGCTAAGAGTGCTCGCCATTCGTGAAGTCTCGGACAACCAGCGGCGGCATGATGCGGTGACCGGCCGGGCACATCAATCGCCCGCGACTGCAAGCAACTGCCTGAGATTCGCGGCAGCGCGGCAGCGGGGGCACGGTCCGGCGCGGCCTAGTGCAACCAGCGGACCGAAAGACTGACCGCGAAGAGAGCCGACGATCTCCTCATTACGTGACGTGGGATGCTCGGCTTGCTGGGCAGGCCGCTCATAGTGCGGCTGCCCACTATCTCCCGGTGATCGCCATCAGTGATCGCCGGCAATTCCACCGCAGCGCTGTCAACGCTTAGGCACGAGTCTTGCATGTCGCCATCCGCAGTACCGCTTCCGAGTACCACTGACCCGACATACAGCCCTGAAGGACGACTTCCATTGTCGGCGCACAAACTCGCGTGCGATGGAGAGCGGACATTCAAACACCTACCTACCCCACTTCGGGACCCCGGGACGGCGGCGGGGCCCTTGGCGGAACCCAACCATAGGCCTACCAACACGTCCGCGAGCAAATAGGTGCGTTGTGAGCCGCTCCTGGTTGGCAACGACTCAGAGGATGTAGGTAAAGACCTTCGACATGGGAGGGCCCCTGAACTCGGGAAAGGTGAGCTTCTTGATTTTCTCGGCGATGCATGCGGCTTCGCGGGTGCCATCAGCAGCCGAAGCGTCGGCCTGTCCGTTTCTCTGAATACGCAGGTCGATTTTCAAGAAGCCGCCCGAGCCCAACGTCTTGCAATCCGAGGCGTCAATTTGCTTGATCGTGGCGAAGATCGCAGCATCGTCCAGTTGCCCCGGTAGATCTTTGCGATTGGTGTCGGCTTCATTGGGGGGTGCGACGACCGATTTGCGCTGCACTTCCCGGTCGGTCTTGGTACGAGGGGCAGTGTCAGTCCTCCGTACAGCGGGCGTTATTGTATCTGGCTCCAGGACGACATCCAAGCGGAGGACCTCGTACTTGTTGAATACCTCGAATATGTCGCTGTCTGACAGCGTGTGTCGCCACGCCTTGAAGCCTGGGCGCTTTAACTCGATGTTCAGTGATTTGCGCGGCTCATGGATGCGGATCCAAAAGGGAGTAAGCCCGACTTTCTTGCCATCAATAACGACGAGAGCCGCCTTGGGAACCGAACTGAGTTCAACCCGTCGCTCCCTGAGGATGGGCTGGACTGGACCGGGCACCGCTTGGGGCATGCTCGGGCTATCAGATTTCGTCGGATTGGGCCGCATGTCTGGCTGACCGAGGTTAGGGCTACTGGGCGAACCGCCGTCAGTCTGGACCGACTCGGTCGTGACCGTAGCGTCCAGTCGAATCGGCATCATCCTGGACACTCGCGAACTTAGCGTCCAGTACAGCCCCACTATTATGCTGAGCGTTGCCGCGACTGCACTTGCGATCTTCGGCCAACCAAACGAGGGACGGCGAGGCAATTGTATCGTGTTAGCCGCTGGGTCCGCCTCTTTCGGTACGGTTCCGGGATTAGGTGCCGGTGGCTGCGGCTGTGAGGAACCGAGCGCTATGGCGAGCTCTTCCATGCTAGGGCGTTGCTTCGCGTCCTTCGACAGCATTCTCATAACGAGCGGCGCCAGTTCCCCTCCCTGCTGCAAGGGCGACGGTTCGACGGTGAGGTGCTGCATCATAAGCTGCATAGCGTTGTTGCCGCGAAACGGCAGTTCGCCGCTCAGTAACTGGTAGAGCATCACGCCGAGTGAGTACACATCGGCGCGGTCGCTGATGCTGGATGCGTCATTCCATTGCTCCGGGGCCATGTAGCGCGGCGTACCGAGCGGCGTTCCTTTTTGGGACTGCACACGCTTTGCCACGGAGCCAAACTGCACCTCGTCGAGCTTGGCAATTCCGAAGTCTACGACCTTGGCGTGAAAAGACTCACCATCTCGCCGCAGCATGATGTTATCCGGCTTGAGATCTGTCTAGCCTAATCCTACACGCTCGTCGAGAAAGTGTAGTTTATGGCTAGGTAAAGGGCTGGTAGAACTTTACATATGCCAGAAGATATAAGTATTTCTGATTACATTCAGGCGATGTCACTACAGTGACCGGCTTGACAGCGGATGGATTACAAGGAGGTTCGCTGACGCAGTGTGAGTGGGTCGAACGCACAGCCGAACCAATGTCGTCATCAAGCGTAGTATGAAGGATAGAAATGCTGTCTCGAAGACTGGCAGGAATTAGGTCGTACTTGGCGTGCTGTCTGAACAATCTGGCGGACAGAACCTGATCATTCGAGCATTGAGATCAATCGAGACGCTGCCCCCTCCGTGCAACTTTATTTCTCGGAAAATCTTATATCCTTCCAGGATCGCCTTTTCCCACTGTCGTAGTGACTTATCTTTTACCTCAAGATGCCGAGTAATTGCCCGAATTGGTTTAAGAAGTTTCGTGTCAACGTTAGCTCTGCCCTCGAATAGATTGTTCGGCGATGTATTTGCAAACTGGAAGACGTAAGCAGTTATTGCTTCTTCGAGTAAGATTGCGCGTGCACCGTCTTCGACTTCATCAATCTTTTTATTTTGTTTGCGCTTCTTTTTCAGCAGCGCCCTCATTACTGGCGACCATCCTAAAATTGCATAATATGCCAGATGCAAAACGTCATGATATCGATACCCATCTTCCTCGTAAGAATTATCATTTAATTTATCTCCGAGCGGTATTTCGTTGTCATTTTTATCTCTTACAAACATCAGCATTTTAGTATCAGTTGGCAATTCACCTACTGACCTGAAGAATATTTCAATGTTGCGTGGTAATTGTTGATCGGCTGGATATGCTTCATCGTACAAGTTGCCAGCTTCATTCAGCCCAACCCAGCGATCTTGTGTGAGGTCGATATTCCGTCTCGCTATTTCACCGAGTTTTAGACCTGTTTTCTCAGCTATATTTGTCACAAACCAAAGCACATCACCCAATTTCTCTTCTAGTTCCTTGCGCCGTCCTTCTTCTATTTCATTTCCTGCACAGATGATCTCTTTATAGATGCGAGACACATCCCCAGCATCTTCAAATAAACCCAGGAACGGCATAGCAAGTCTCTGAGGGCTGCCCAATTCCTTATATTGATCAGTTTCTTGAGCTAACGCTTGATAGCCATCAAGCTTCTCAATTTCAGATTTCTCACTCATATTTCTCCCCCAAGAAGATAAGAGCGCTACCAAGAACAGCGTCTCAACGCGGCCTCCGATGATATCACAAAGGAAGCGCCTGAGTCAACGCTGCGAGAATTAACAAGTGATATCAACGACTTCCAGTCATTCGGATTCACTGTGATCGCGGAGGGCCGACAGGATTGACCTAATTCTGCTCAGTGGTCGTGACGCTGGTTCACTGCAATTCACCGCGCAGTTCGGATAAAACTGAAGAACCGAAAATGCACAAGCATCTAGCCACC